>JAEEGJ010007406.1_pt1 | contig 31507 bp, 19 predicted proteins | sample 8958761 | NCBI WGS metagenome assembly JAEEGJ01 (sample SAMN16246546, study PRJNA631951) | gut metagenome | biome: gut microbiome; feature: rumen; material: RS-attached | host: Bos | place: Iran: Karaj | collected 2018-10
AATGAAGAATTATTCGTATCTTTGCAGTCGGAATTACACAATTCTAAACATTTAACATTATGTCAAGACAGAAAAAATTCATTCTCCAAGAGAGCGAGATTCCCACACAGTGGTACAACATTCAGGCCGACATGCCCAACAAGCCCATGCCGCCTATTCATCCAGCCACCAAGCAGCCGTTAGGTGTTGACGATTTGGCACACATCTTTCCCCGTGAATGCTGTGTGCAGGAGTTAGACACGGAGCATGCGTGGATAGACATTCCAGAGGAAGTGCTGGACAAATACAAGTTCTATCGTTCTACTCCGTTGGTTCGTGCCTATGGTCTGGAAGAAGCCCTCGATACACCTGCCCACATCTATTTCAAGAACGAGAGTACCAATCCATTAGGCTCTCATAAGATTAACTCTGCCCTGCCCCAGTGCTATTATGCCAAGCAGGAAGGCACAACCAACGTTACTACCGAGACGGGTGCCGGTCAGTGGGGTGCCGCCCTCAGCTACGCAGCCAAGATCTATGGTCTTGACTGTGCCGTTTATCAGGTGAAGATTACCATGCAGCAGAAACCTTACCGTTCGAGCATCATGCGCACTTTCGGTGCTGTCGTCGAAGGTTCGCCATCGATGTCCACCCGTGCCGGTAAGGACATCCTGACTCGTGACCCGCTGCACACGGGTTCTTTAGGAACGGCTATCAGTGAGGCTGTTGAGTTGGCAACGACCACTCCAAACTGCAAATACACCTTAGGTTCCGTACTGAACCACGTGGCACTGCACCAGAGCATCATCGGTCTGGAAGCCGAGAAGCAGATGCAGATGGCAGGCGAATATCCCGACATGGTCATTGCCTGCTTTGGCGGCGGTTCCAATTTCGGTGGCATAGCCTTCCCCTTCATGCGCCACAACCTGAAAGACGGCAAGAAGACCGAGTTTATCGCTGCCGAACCCGACAGTTGTCCGAAGCTGACCCGTGGTCAGTTCCGCTACGACTTCGGTGACGAGGCAGGCTATACGCCCCTGTTGCCCATGTTCACGCTGGGTCACAACTTCAAGCCCTCGAACATCCATGCTGGCGGTCTGCGCTATCATGGTGCCGGAATGATTGTCAGCCAGCTCATCAAGGACGGACTGATGCACGGTGTCGATATTCCTCAACTCGAGACCTTCGAATCCGGCATGCTCTTCGCACGCACCGAAGGCATTATCCCTGCTCCCGAAAGTTGTCACGCTATTGCTGCCACCATCCGTGAGGCCAAGAAGTGCAAGGAGACGGGCGAGGAGAAAGTCATCCTCTTCAACCTCTCTGGTCACGGACTGATCGATATGCCCAGCTACGAGCAGTATATCAATGGCGATCTGCAAAACTACACCGTTACTGACGAGATGATTGCCAGCAACCTTGCAGATTGCGACGCTCTCTGACCATAGTCAGAGAACTCGATAGGCATATCAGCTATGATAGTAAAAAGCACATGGACTGGTCAATTGGCCAGTCCATGCTTGCTTATCTCCGTTCCGATATTGGTTTACATCCGTTCCGATGCTGGTTTCAAGTTGTTCCCGTGCTGGAAACAACTTGTTTCTCCAAAGGAAACAAAGTGTTTCCGCCATCGCCACAAGTCGAAACAGGCATGATAAAGAATCAAGAAACCTCACTCGAAATGAGTGAGGTTTACTTTTTTACAATCCTTTTACCTTATGCGATATCAATCTGTCGCGATACCTTTACCTTCTCCTCAACCATCTTCGGCAGTTCAACAGTCAGCACGCCGTGCTCCACCTTAGCCGAAATGTCATCCTTCTTGACGTCGTCAGGCAGAATCAGCGTCTGCTCGTACTTCGAGTAGCTGAACTCGCGACGCAGATAGCGCGTGGTCTTATCGTCTTCCTTGTGTTCCTCCTTGTGCTCCATCTTTACCACCAGGTTGCCGTCATCGTTGATATGAACGTTAAAGTCTTCCTTCTTCATACCAGGAGCGGCCAGCTCTACGGTATATGCTTTGTCCGATTCTTTCACGTTGATAGCAGGTGCCGTGCAGTTAGCCTTCGGCAGATAGTCTGTATCAAACAGATCGTTGAACACTGCAGGAATCCAGTTGTTTGTTCTCATCATTGGCATCATAATCGTTACCTCCAAATTCTATTTTAAAAGTTATATATATTGTTAAGTTCTTTCGATTGCCTTTCGGCTTTCGTTAGAGAGAGGGCAATATCAATGCCAAACCCTAGCAAGCTGTCATGTTGACATAACCGAATGTCAGAATGGCAGATTTGTATTTTGCATTATTTATTATAAAACAGAGCGCTAATCGGCGGATTTTTGTTATCTTTGCATCCAGTTTCTGATAGTTTTATCAATCATCAAAGCAACAAATGGAAATAGTAATTCTTGACGGCTATACAGCCAATCCTGGCGACCTCTCCTGGCAGGCGTTGCAGGAAATAGGTACATTGAAAGTCTATGAACGTACAAAACCCGAGGAGACCATCGTAAGGGCAAAGGATGCGGATATCTTACTCACAAATAAGGTATTACTCAGACGGCACGAAATCGAGCAGTTACCTTGCTTGAAGTATATCGGTGTGTTGGCAACGGGCTATAACGTAGTAGACCTGGAGGCAGCTCATGAGCGTGGCATCATTGTCACCAACGTGCCTGCCTATAGTACTGAGAGCGTGGCACAGATGGTATTCGCACATTTGCTCACCGTTACCAACCGAACAGAGCATTACGCCGTACAGAATCGTGCAGGGAAGTGGACTGCCAGTCCTGACTTCTGCTATAGTGACACGTCGCTGACAGAGTTGGCTGGCAAGACCTTCGGCATTGTGGGACTTGGCAATATTGGTCAGCGTGTGGCAGCCATCGCCCATGCCTTTGCCATGAATGTCGTGGCCTATACCAGTAAACCAGCTGATACATTGCCTTCGTATATCAAGAAAATGACGCTGGACGAACTGTTGGCAGAGAGCGACGTGTTGAGTCTGCATTGTCCGTTGACACCAGATACGAAGCATCTCATCAACCGTCAGACGCTCCAGCAGATGAAGCCAACAGCCATTCTTATTAATACTGGACGCGGACCATTGGTGAAGGATCAGGATGTGGCCGACGCACTCAATGAGAACCGCTTGCGGGCTTTCTGTGCTGATGTGTTGACCGAGGAGCCTCCTAAGGCCGATAATCCGCTGCTGCAATGCGATAATGCGTACATCACACCCCATATTGCCTGGGCATCGTTCGAGGCGCGTGTCCGACTACTGGATGTAGCTATCAGCAACGTACGCGCTTTCGTGGCTGGCAAGCCCCAGAATGTGGTTTGACTCCGCCGAATGTAGTTTGACTAGCGTCGAAACGAAAAAACTCAAACAAAAATTTGGTATTTTGCTCGTTTATTCGTACCTTTGCAGCCGCTTTTCGCATCGTGTGATGGTGGATTAAGCAAAAACAACTTAATTTTAGAGTAACACATTATTAAATTATGAAAGAAATTAGCATTAACGGTCAGAAGCGCACCGACACAGGCAAGAAGGCCTCAAAGTTGCTTCGCAAGGAGGGTTTGGTACCCTGTAATTTGTATGGTGAGAAGAAGGGTGAGAACGGTCTGCCCGAGGCTATGGCATTCACAGCTTCTATGGCTGAGCTGCGCAAGGCTGTCTATACTCCCCACGTATATGTAGTGAACCTGAACATTGATGGTACTGAGCACAAGGCTATCATCAAGGAGCTTCAGTTCCATCCCACAAGCGATGCCCTGCTGCACGCTGACTTCTACGAGATCAACGAGACCAAGGCTATCACTGTTGGTATCCCCGTGAACCTGACTGGTCACGCTCAGGGTGTGCGTGATGGTGGTCGTCTGAACCTCTCTATCCGTAAGATTGACGTTACCGCTCCTTACAAGAACATTCCTGAGAAGCTGGACATCGACGTTACCGATCTGCAACTGGGTAAGGCCATCAAGGTTGGCTCGCTGAGCTTCGAGGGTCTGGAGATCGCTACCTCAAAGGAGGTTATCGTATGCTCTGTGAAGGCTACTCGTGCTTCTCGTTCGGCTGCTGCTGAAGCTGCTGCAGAGTAAACTAGAATGAGGAATGTGGAGTGAGGAATGGTCGCCTACGGCGATTATCAATGAATAATTGAGAATTCAACATTGACCATCGCAGCGAAGCGAGAATCATTTATCATTCAACACTCAACATTCATAATTCAAATTGAATGGACAAGTACTTAATTGTTGGTTTGGGTAATCCTGGCGACGAATACGCTGAGACCCGCCACAATACAGGATGGATGGTATTGGACGCTTTTGCTAAGGCGTCCAATATCGTTTTTGAGGATAAGCGTTATGGCTTTGTAGCTGAGACTAGTCTGAAAGGCCGTAAGGTGTTCCTGCTGAAACCCACTACGTTTATGAACCTGAGTGGCAATGCCGTGCGCTACTGGCTGAACAAGGAGAATATCGAGCAGAGCCGTCTGCTGGTCATTAGCGACGATGTCGCTATTCCTGTCGGCCAGTTCCGTCTGAAGGCCAACGGCTCGAATGGCGGTCACAACGGTCTGGGGCACATCCAGCAGCTGATAGGACAGCAGTATGCCCGTCTGCGCATGGGTATCGGCAACGACTATCCCGTTGGTTCGCAGATAGACCATGTGCTCGGGCGTTTCCCGTCTGAAGAATTAGAGAAGCTGCAACCTGCCATCACGTTGGCTGTCGACATCATCAAGAGTTTTGTGCTGGCCGGCATCGACGTCACGATGAATCAGTATAACAAACTGGGTAAGGGAAAATGAACGAAGCAAGAGTAGACAAATGGCTGTGGGCTGCACGTATCTTCAAGACGCGCAGCATTGCTGCCGATGCCATCAAGAACGGACGTGTGACGATTCAGGGCATGAACGTGAAACCCTCACGTATGGTAAAGGTTGGTGAGGTGGTAAGTGTACGCAAGCCACCTGTAACCTATTCGTTCAAGATTCTAAAGACGATAGAGCAGAGGGTAGGGGCGAAGCTGTTGCCTGAAATCTATGAGAACGTGACGACGCCCGATCAGTATGAACTGTTGGAGATGAATCGTATCAGCGGCTTTGTGAACCGTCAGCGTGGTACAGGCCGTCCTACGAAGAAAGAGCGTCGTGCTCTCGACGATTTTGTAGGTCCATCATTAGAGGGCTATGGTGATTTTGATTTCGATTTTGACGACGATGATGAGTAAAACGATAAGGATATGCTGTTAGATATATTTTTGATTGTCATTGGTGTTGTGTTGGTGCTGACTGGTGCCGACCGTTTGACGGAGGGTGCTTCGGCTTTGGCTCGCAAGATGAATATTCCTGAAATCATCATCGGACTGACCATTGTCGCTGCAGGAACGTCAGCACCAGAGTTGTTCGTGAGTTTGGTGTCGGCATTGAAGGGTACACCTGACCTGGCTGTAGGTAATGTGGTAGGATCGAACACCATGAACGCAATGCTGATAGTCGGTTGTGCTGCTATGGTGGCACCGATGGTTATCAGTCGTAGCACGGTGAAAAAGGATATCCCCTTCTCCGTCGGAGCCTCCGTGCTGCTCATCTTATTGGCTTTCGATAGTTTTATGTCACGTATTGACGGTATTATCTTGCTCATTGGCTTTGCAGTCTTCATGGCCTACACCTTGTTGCAGGCCAAAAAAGGTCAGGTTGAGGACGCCGGAGAAGTCAAACAAATCAATCCCTGGCTGAGTACTCTCTATGTAGTATTAGGCTTGGCTATGCTGGTGGCAGGTAGCAACCTGTTCGTCGACTCAGCCTCCAGCGTGGCATACGCTTTGGATGTTAGTGAAGGTGTCGTAGGCTTGACTGTGGTGGCTGGTGGTACGTCGCTGCCTGAGTTGGCTACCAGTGTCGTTGCTGCCCGTAAGGGACAGTCGGCTATCGCCATTGGAAACGTCATTGGCTCGAACGTCTTCAATATCCTGCTGATACTGGGTCTGACAGCCACCATCAGTCCCCTGCAGATAGAAGGCATCACCACCATCGATATGGCTGTGATGCTTTTGTCAGTTGCACTAGTATGGCTGTTCTCCTTCACCAAGTTCACCGTAGAACGTTGGGAGGGGGCTTTGCTAGTGGTAGGCTATTTGGCATACTTAGGCTGGCTGATTAGCAACTTGTAACAAAGAAGGCTGTCCAATCGGGCAGCCTTCATTATTACTTGACGTTGACCTTTATCTTCTGCAAATCCTTGTCGGCACTCGACGAGCCCACCATGAGTTCGTACTGTCCTGGTACGACGCGAATGGTGTTGGTGTTGACGTCCCATCCTTCGAAGCGTTCACGAGGGAAGTCGATGTCAAAGGCCTTGCTCTCACCAGCTTTCAGTGTGACACGCTGATAGGCACGCAGCGTCTTCAGTGGTCCTTCAGCATCGGCAATATTGCGCATATAAACTTGTATGACCTCAGTTCCTTCACAATGGCCTGTGTTCTTGACTGTCACGCGTACCTTATTATTGTGGTATATGGGCTTGCTGATGTTGAAAGTGGTATAGCTCAGACCAAAGCCGAAGGGGAATAATACATCGCCTTTAAAATAGCGGTAAGTACGGTTCTTCATCGTATAGTCGAGGAAATCAGGCAGGTCGTTGACGCTTCTGTAGAATGTCATAGGCAGTTTTCCGCAAGGATTCTGCTGCCCCATAATGACTTCGGAAATGGCCTGACCACCCAGTTCTCCACCATACCAGCCCTGAATGATGGCATCGCAGGTCTCCAGTTCAGGAACCATCGCCATCGCACCACCTGAGCAGTTGACGAAGATGACCTTCTTGCCTGCCTCATGCAGCGTTTTCAACAGTTCACGCTGTACGCTGGGCAGTTCGATATCCGTACGGTCGCCACCCTTGAAACCTGGCTCGCTGACCTTCATCTCCTCACCTTCTACACGTGGTGAGATTCCCCCCACGAAGACTATCGTCTCTGCATCGCCTATCTGGCTGAGCAGCTGTTGGCGCGTGGGATTCAGTTTCTTACAGATGTCAAACTGTAATGCTGCCATATCGGCTTCCTGAACGTAGTCGATATGGATACTATAGCTGTTACCCTTCTTTACTTTCAGTTCGCGTGTCTTTTCCTGAATACGATGGCGCACATTCCAGATATTCACCAACGTGTCGCCGTTGACGACAACACGCACCTTATCGTCAGCTGCCACCCGCATGTAGAGTGTCTCGTCCTCATCTGGAATGAATATTCCGTCGTAACAGGCAGAGAAGTTCTCCAGATTGACACCAGGAGCGAAGACGGTGTTTCCCCCATTGCTGAGATTGATGGCAGTGGGCATGAGAACAGTGTTGGCAGGATTACCCTTCATCTCGGTATCGTTCCAATAGACAGCCTGTATGCCATGTTCACCCTGAGGACTCTGTATCTTGTCGAAACGACTCTCGTAGACTTCGTTGTGTGTCACGCCACAGCCTTGGATGTAAGGTACATTGCCCAACAGCTTGCGCATTCCTTCCAACACAGTCACCGTCTTGGTAGCATAGCCGTAGTAGTTACCCCACTGCATGACGCTGTCGTTGGCGTTGGGACCCATGACTGCCACTGTGTGTTGCGACTCAGTCGCAACAGGCTGTAATGGCAGTATGCCGTTATTCTTTAGTAATACCACACCTTCGCGGGCTACCTGTAGGGCCAGCTGCTTGTGCTCCTTGGAGGCAACGGACGAAGACGGAATCTTCGTCCACTCGACCATTTCGTCTAGGTCGAAGTCGCCCAATTCGAATCGAGCTACCAGGAGACGCTTCAGACTGACGTCCAGCTGTTGCTCGGAGATATCACCACGACGGACAGCATCAGGCAGATTCTTGTACTCAGAACCGCATTCCACATCAGTGCCGCTAAGTACGGCCTTGGCAGATGCTGCTGCACCATCCTTCGATACATGATGCCATTGGGGCAGGAAGTCACGGATGGCTCCGCAATCGCTGGTGATGAGACCCTTGAACCCCCAGTCGTCGCGCAGGATATGCTGTTCATAGCGGGCATTGCCACAACAGGGGTCCCCGTCAATGCGCTGATAAGCACACATCACCTCTGCCACGTTACCCTTCTGCACCAGTGCCTTGAAAGCAGGCAAGTAGGTTTCCCACAGGTCGCGCTCAGGCAGTTGCTGGACATCGAACACATGACGGTTCCACTCTGGTCCGCTATGTACTGCGAAGTGTTTGGCACAAGCCAGGAGTTTCTTGTACTTGCTCTGACTGCTTTCCCCTGTCATGCTCTGCCCCTGCAGACCGTTGACTACTGCCAGTCCCATACGTTCTGTGAGATATGGGTCTTCACCGTAGGTCTCCTGTCCGCGACCCCAGCGAGGGTCACGGAAGATGTTGATGTTGGGTGTCCAGAACGACAATCCCTGATAACGCTGAACGTTGCCGGAGCGTTTGGCCTCCTGATGCTTGACACGTGCCTCGTCACCGACGGCTGAGAAAACCTGATGTACCAGAGTATCGTTCCACGAAGCTGCCATCATGGTAGTAATAGGGAATACGGTGGCAAACCCGTTACGTCCTACACCATGCAGGGCTTCGCTCCACCACTGGAATTTGGGAATGCCTAAACGGGGAATGGCTGGCGATGCATCCATCATCAGCAGTACTTTCTCTTCCAACGTCAGTCGTGATAGCAGATCCTCTGCGCGTTGTTCGGCAGAGAGGTTCGGATCCTGGTAGGGCAGTATCTGTGCTGTCAGTGCAGCAGTTGCCATCATGAATAATGCAGTCAGTAATGTTTTCATCGTTTGTATAGTTTTGGTAATGGTGCAAAGATACGTCTTTTATTTCATATATCCAAATAAAAAGGCAAAAAACAAAGGGCAGAACCGTGTCTGCCCTTCGTATTGTTAGTATTGAAATGCATATTAATACCAGCGTGGGTCACCGACCTTCTTGCTGCTGACACCGTCGTTGCCAAGTTTGAAGTTGCCATTGGCAGCATCGGCATACTTCGGATCCTCACCGTTCTTACCACTCGTGTCGCCACGGAAGTAAACCTTCGGATCGGAAGCCTCGTCGTCAGCTGCAAACATGTTGGTATTACAGCCAAAGTAGTAGTTGTTGCTGAACTCAGGCAGCGAGGTCTTGCTCTGGTTCGAGTAGACGGCCTTCGTGTTGGTCACCAGGTTGTTAGTCCACTTGATACTGTTGCCTACGAAACGTACGTAGAGCAGACGCTTGGCGTTGGCAACGTTGAGGACGTTGTCGATGGTGCAGTGGTCAACAGTGATGACAGGAGCAGCATCGGTGTAGTTGCTTGAAGCATCGTCGTAGCGGATGAAGTCACGCTCCTGTGCCACATTCCAGATGGTGCTGTTCGAGAAGGTCACCTTCTTGGCATAGCTCTTGCGGAGGTCGAAGAAGTCACCACCCTCACAGGTAATGTCGTGGATGAGACAGTTGTTGAAGGTGATAGACTCGATGGTGCATACCACGTTACCATAGCAGATACCCTTCACGAAGTTCTTGATTTCCACATCCTGCAGGTCAAGGGCACCATAGGTTAAGTCGGCATCCTTGTAGTTGAAGGTCTGGTCACCAGTAGCATTGGTAGAACCGTCAATCACCAGCTGGCTCAGTGAGAGACCAGCACCGCCATTCATCTGGAAGCGACCCTTCAGCACGGGCTTGTTGGTGGGATAGATACCCTTGATGGTCAGTGTATTGGCAATAACTACCGAACCATTTCCATCATCAGTAGGATTCAGGTCGTACTCACCACCATACAGTGCAATCACAGTACCAGGAGCAGCCTCGTCGATGACAGCCTTGATGTCGTCACCAGGATGCAGCACCGTAGCACCGTTCAGGTCGGCAATGGTGGTCACCACGCGGTTACCACGCTCCTTCTCACCGAAGTACATGCGGATGGTGTACTGTGTCTCAGGGGTCAGACCGCTGAGCACAGCCTTACCGGCAGCAACCTCGTCAGCAGAGAGAGTCTTTGTAGCAGCCTGCTTGCCATCAGCATCGAAAGCCTTCAGGGTGGTGAGGTCTTTACCTACTGCCTCCACATCCCATGTGACTGTAACGCTGCGGTCAGCAATGTTCTCTTCTTTGAACGACTTCATCAGCTGCTGGGCGCTGGTACGGAAGAAGACGGTACTCCACTTGGAGTCGCGTGACTCGTTGCCTTCAGTGATAGCTTTTACACGGGCAGAATACTTGGTGTCGTACACCAGCTTGCTCAGTGCGGCAGTGTTTTCAGCAACCGTAATGGTCTGCTGGGGAGAGTTTGCAAATGTCAGGCTGTCGTCGGCAAATACTTCTACGATGTATGCCGTAGCTTTGTCGGAAGCCTTCCATCTCAGAGTGGCCTTGTCCTCACCGACATTTCTGGCTTCTACTTCTACAGGCGACAGGTTGCGTGGGAATACTATTTCAGTAATCTCGTCGGCCACATCGCTGCAGGATGTCAGGGCTGCCAATGCCAGTCCCAACACGATATAGGATTTATTGAACTTTTTCATGTTTTCTGAAGTTTAAAAGTTAGTCTGATAACTGACCATAGATACCGTCGTTGTTCAGATAGCCATTGCTCTTGTCAATGAATGTCTTCCAGATGGGCCACAGACAGTGTGTGCTGGGCTGTACAGTATAGAGGCCGTTGATATAGGCATCGGTCAGCACATACTCGCCATTGCTGACAAACCAGTTCTTTGAAGACCAGGTCTCCTTGATGGACTCAATGTATTCCTTGTCGTCCTCACCCTTGTTCAGACCATAGACCTCAATCTTGTCCTTGTCCTCAGCATTGTTGATATAGGCCTTGTCAGGCAGACCGGCATAAGCACCAGTGCGCTGCTGCAGAGCTGTCAGCTTGGCCTTGGCCTCAGCCATCTTCTGGTCGATGATGCCCCAGCGAACGAGGTCGGGCTTGCGGAGAGCCTCACCGGCAAACTCCAGTGCGCGCTGCTCGTAGATACCTTCGCGGAAAGCCTGCTTGTTGGCAGTGTACTTAGCCTGCAGGGCAGACACCTTGCCAGCGGGCAATACACGAGCCAATACGGGCTTCATGTAGTTCCATGCAGCCGATGTGTTGCCCAGCTCATTCTCAGCCTCAGCAGCCATCATGTAGACGTCAGCCAGACGCATGTACTGGAAGTTGACACCATCGTCGTTGGTAGAGGTGACGATACGGTTCATCCACTCGTAGCGCAGCTTACCGAAGCACCACTTGTTGATGGCACGGAAGGTAACGTGAGACTTACCATTAACCAGATCCTTGCTCCACTCGTAGGGTACACAGGTAATGTCGCGACGAACGTCATCGGCATCATAGTCGTAGTACAGGTAGGCGATAGGGCCGTTGACACCACCCTGAGCCTGCTGAGTGTACTGGTCCTTGGCGTTATGCTTCACACCCCATGTGTAGAGCACACGTCCACGACCTGCAGAGAACGGGATTTCCCAGATGCTCTCGCCACCAGCAGTAACGTTATCCTGACAGAGCTTCAGGAAGTTGTCCTTGAACTCACCCAGAGCGTTGCGTCCGCTACTGATGATGCTTTCGCACTCGTCCTTGGCAATCTGGTACATCTTCTCAGGAGCCAGCTCGGGATCCCTTGACAGACGATAGCCGTCGCCACGCAGTCCATAGCCGCCGGCATAGAGAGCCAGACGTGCACGGAGAGCCTTTACGAAAGTCTTGCTGACACGCTCAGTTGTCGTTGTAATCTTGTTCTCATTGGGCCAGTAGCAGTAGTTCTCAGCCTCCAGCAGGTCAGCGAGCAGTACCTTATAGATAGAGTCACGGCTGGTACGAGGCAGATAGACATTATCTGGTCCGTTGGGGACGAAACGTGCAGGAACGTCACCCCAGGCCTTGATAAGGTCGTTATAGATGACGGCACGCAGTGTCAGTGCTTCACCTAAGAGCTGAGCCATATCGGGCTTGTTGGCGATGTCACCATACTGGCGCAGACCCTGAATGGCGAGGTTCGCACGCTCGATACCCTCGTAGAACTTGGCATAAGCGTTATTGTCAGTATTCATCTGACCATTCGTGGGCGATGTGTTGTAGTTTGACAAGTCATTCTTATTGTCATCGCCAGCCTTGGTCAAGTCAGGTGAGTTCATTACCTCAACATCGGTATTGACACCATAGTAGGGCAGGAAACGGCCACGGTAAGAGTTGGTCTCACCAAACGACACGTGGATAGACATCACCTCAGCTTCTGCCAGAGAGTAGGTAGAGTATACCGTCGAACCGTCGAGAGACGAGATGCTGGGTGCGTCCATGTCGCAGGAAGCTAAGCCTACGAGCGACATTGAAAACATTGCTATTTTGATATAATTCTTCATTGTTGTATCCTCCTTCATTTTAGAAATTCAAGTTTAGACCTACTACGAACGAACGGCTACGGGGATAACCAGAGTAGTCGACGTTAGGTGTCAGGGCATTCTTACGGATACAGTCAGACTCCGGGTCGAAGCCGCTGTAGCCGGTGAAAGTCAGCAGGTTGTAGCCAGTTACATAGAAGCGCAGGCTTCCGATGCCGACACGCTTGGTGATGTTGGCAGGAATGGTGTAACCCAGTGACAGGGTGTTCAGACGCAGGAAAGAAGCATCCTCCACAGCCCAGTCGGTCAGAATCATGTGTTGAGTCAGGGGCGACCACATGGTGGTATTGGCATTCAGTTCAGCCAGACGTGCGGGATCGTTGCTCAGCAGACCTGTCTCAGGATCGAGGTTGGTCCAGCGCTGTCCGTCGGCCATGATGTCGCACAAGTTACGATACTGGTACTTACTGGTCTGTGTGTACTCAATCTTGTTGGCGTTGTAAACCTTATTGCCCACGCTGTAGTTAAAGTTGGCAGTGAGGTCGAAACCGTATGCACGACCAGTAATGTTGAAGCCACCAAAGAAGTCGGGATTCACGTTACCGATGATTTCCATATCCTCTTCACCGACGATGTTGGGATTGGTGGGGTTGCCATCAGCGTCACGCTTGTCGTCCAGGTTCTTCAGTTTCATCGTACCGGGACGAACCTTGCCGACAACAGCACTGGCGTCAGCAACGCCTTCCTTCAGAATCCATGTGTCAGAAGCAGCGTCGTAGCCAGTAAAGTCGCTGACTTCGTAACGGCCATCGCTGCGGTATCCGTATATCTCACCCAAAGAATGACCAACGGCAATCCAGTAGTCCTGACCAATTTCTGTAGAAGCCCAACCGGTATTCCATCCGTAGTCTTCCATAGTACCAAGACTCTTGACCTTGTTCTTGTTGAAGCTGATGTTGCCGCTGAAGTCCAGGCCGTAGTCCTTCTTGTTGATGATATGATAGGTTACGCTGAACTCGAAGCCCTTGTTCTCTGTCTCACCGATGTTGCGATACTGGTTGTCGTAACCTGTACCTACAACGGGGAATGCGAGCAGCAGATCCTTCGTGGTGTTGATATAACCTTCTAAGCTACCGTTGATCTTACCGCCAAACAGGGTGAAGTCCAGACCTACGTTACGGGTGATGGTGGTCTCCCACTTCAGGTCGGCATTGGCCATGTTCTTTGAGGGTGCCCAGTAGTTGCTGATACCGTTTACCCAAGAGGTAGCCTTGTTCTCATAGAGCTGTACGAGCTGACCAACGGGGATGTTGTTGTTACCGGCAGTACCGTAGCTGACGCGTAACTTCAAGTCGTCTAGCCACTTCTCTGTTCCCTTCATGAACGACTCAGAAGAGATACGCCAAGCGAGGGCGACAGAGGGGAAGTAACCCCAGCGGTTGCCATCAGCAAACTTTGAAGAAGCATCGGCACGGAACGTAGCACTAACCAGATATCTGTCCATGAAGTTGTAGTTGGCACGTCCGAACCACGACAACAGCTTGTCGTCGGCACTGTAGGTATCGTCTACCGTGAACGGTGTACCCTGAGAGGTCAGCTTCCATGCTGTGTCAGCATCGTAGTCCTTGGGGAATCCATGAACGGTATTAGTGTTGACATGCTTCTTGGTAATCACATACTCATGACCAGCCAGTACGTTCAGAGAGTGGGGGCTGTCCTTGCCGAACAGGGCCTTGAAGTCGTAGTTGATGGTGTTGGTGTTGCGGAAGCGATGACGCTTTGTGTCCACCAGGTTGATAGCCGGCATGTCTTGATTTTCGACAGCAGGCACATTCTTGATATAGTAAGCGGTAAGACCCCAGAAACGCTGGTCGTACTCATTGTAGTCGTCGTAGCCGAACTCAGTCTTCAGCTTCAGGTTCTTGTAAACCTCCCAGCCGAACGAGCCAGCCAGGTTGAGGTTCTTGCGCTGCTTCTTGCGGTCGTTGTCCGAGGAAGCGGTCACAGGATTATAGAGGTTACCCAGGTCGTCGTCGTTAGCGCCGGCACTTGAATCCAGATTACGCAGGGGAATCGGGGTGTAGATGACGGCAAATTTCAGACGGCGGTCAGTGTCATAGGCACCGGCAGCCTCGTTGGCACCACCACCACGGATATCAGTAATAGCATAGCGGGCCTGGAAGTCCAAGGTGGTCTTCTTGGTGGGCTTGGTATTCAGTTTCAGCGAGAAGTTGTCACGCTTGAAGCTTGAGCCGACCATGATGGCCTTATCGTTCATGTGTGCATAGCTGAAGGCATACTTGATGCTCTCTGAACCACCGTTGATGTTCACGTTATGGTTGAAGGTGTGACCTGTACGTCCGAAGGTCTGATCCTGCCAGTCGTTGGTAGCAACGTCCTTGTAGAGATCCATGTCCTGATACTCGCCAAAGAAGTCGGTGTACGAAGAAATCTTGGAGGGATCGTTGCTGTTCTTCAGCAGGGCCAGCTCATACTGCCACTTGGCATAGTCGTAAGCGCTCAGCACGTCCATCTTCTTAGCCATCTTCTTCCAGCTGTAGTAAGCGTTGTAGCTCACCTTGGTCTTACCTTCCTTACCACTCTTGGTGGTCACCAGGATAACACCGTTGGCACCACGGCTACCATAGATAGCGGTTGAAGAAGCATCCTTCAGCACAGTGATGTCCTCGATGTCGTTGGAAGGAATGTCGCTGATACCATCCACGGGGAAGCCATCGACGATATACAGCGGGTCGTTCGACTGGGTGATAGAACCACCACCACGAACGCGGATCTTGACCTCAGCATCGGGTGAACCTTCAGTGGTCGTAATCTGCACACCAGGCATCTTACCCGTCAGGGCCTCTGAGGCGTTGGCAACGGGTACAACCTGAAGGGCTTCGCTGTTGACAGTGGCAACCGATCCGGTCAGGTCCTTCTTGCGGACACTGCCGTAACCAATGACAACCACGTCGTTCAGCGTGGTGGCGTCGTCTTCCAGCACTACATTGATAGCCGTCTTACCCTTCGCGTTGATCTTCTGGGTCTTCATGCCGATGTAGGAGATGACGATGGGCTTTCCAGCCGTTAGTTTGATAGTGAAATTACCGTCTAAGTCAGTCACACCACCGTTGCGCGTACCTTCTTCGATAACGCTGGCACCGATGACTGCCTCACCCAGAGCGTCTTTCACATTGACCTGTACGGTCTGCGCTGACAGGCTTCCTACTATCAGCAGGAAGGCAAGTGCGAACGCAATTCGCATACTCTTGATTTTAACAGACATAAATTAGTAGTTTTTAAATTTAACAAAATAAATATTTATTCTGACTGCAAAGATACGAAGAATTATTAACATAGCCAAAATACTATAGCGTTTTTTTGTGAAAACGTTTACGAAATGCATAAAAAAACAAAACGGGAAGCTTTCGCTCCCCGCTCTATTAATATAATAAGGTGTAGAGTGGTCAGCGGTTCACCCGCTGACCACTCTTCCTATTTACTTAATCACCACCTTCTTGCCATTGATGATATACACACCCTTCTGGGCGTTGTTCACACGTACACCCTGCATGTTGTAGATGGTGTCAGTCTGCTGTCCGTTCTTCACGGTGCTGATGCCTGTTGCAGCGTCCTTCACCTCCTTGGCCTCACCGAATCCGCCACGTGGGTTAGCAGCACGGATGGTGTACTTGTCGGCAACCTCTGCTCTGCGTGGAGCAGCCTCGCCAGTCTCAGCCACAGCATCGATGACATACGATGTGCCAGTGGTGATGCCCAGCAGTGCGCCATTCTTGAAGATAGCGTAGGCAATAGCGCCGTTGTTGGCAGGCGTCCAAGAGATGGTGCCGTCCTTCAGCTCAGCAGCAGGAGCCTCTACCTGTACAGTGTAGTCGGCAGGTGTCCAATCGGGGAATACCTTGTCGAGAGCATATCCGGCAGCTTCATCAGCAGTGAGAATGGTCTCGTATTCCTTGTCTCCAGTGCTGTGCGTGAATTTAAGGACATTGGATGCAGGAGAAACCACATTACCATCCTTGTCCATCGAGTTGTATTCCTTGAATTTATCAGCAGCTTCGTTCATACCTGCTGTGATAAAGCGAGTGCCACGAATCTCAGTAGGCTGGTTCAGTGTGGTGTTCAGATAGGCAGCCATCGGGCCGACAGTAGCACCGCTTGCACCACCCCATGCACGTCCGAAGTTGAACGTAGCAGCCTGGTTCTCAATGGTACAGTTGTTGAAGACATAACCGAACTTCTCAGCAGTCTGAGGCTGTGGGGCAACAATCGTAGCCTCACCGTTCTTCTCACCCTTCTTACGTGACTCGGTTACAAGGTCGCACTTCTCGAAGAAGATGTCACCACCACCGCAGATGAAGTCGACGGCTCCATGAATCTCTGAAGTCTCCCAGTATGTCTGCTTGTTGGCAGGAGTGAGGTAGGTGTCCTGATAAGACATCAGCTTCACGTTCTTGGCAATGGTCTTGTCACCACCGTCGTGGAAGGCGTTGGCACGTCCTGCAGCACCTGCTCCATAGTAGTCGAGATCGTTCTGTAAGGTCAGATCCTGCATATAGAGGTTGTTACCCGTATTGTGGATGGTAGATGCTGACATCAGACCTTCCTTCGACGTGGGAGGAGCATTCTTGATAATGGTACCCTCCATACTCTCACCAATCAGCGACACGTTATCACGGCTGATAGGAGTCTGCACAGCTGTGCCGAGGTCGTAGATGCCGTTGGGCAGGAAGATGAACAGACGGTCTTCACCAGCAGTGCCGTTGGCAATTTCAAGGGCATCGATGAAGCTGCTGACATCGCCAGCCTTCACGAAGAGCCACTGACCATCCTGTTCGTAATTGGTCTCAGCCACGTTGGCAATCTTCACGCTATGAATGTAGCTTTCACCGCCAGGAGCCACTATTTCGAGTGTCAGGGTACCAGACTCGCCTTCGTAAGTGTAGCTGACAACCTTACCATCGGTGTCTGCATCCATGCCTTGCAACTCTGCCAGGGTCTCTTCCCCCTTCTTTACAAGAATCTTGTCTAAGTGGCCATACCTGCAGGTGGCAATAGAGATGATAGCCTTCGGACCTACCAGCAGGTCGATCTTGTCGCCATTGTAGACAGACCAGCCGTGAGTGGTGTCGTGGAACTTGCACTTGGCACCCTCCTGCGGAGTGAATGCCTCGTGGTCTTCTGCATAGAAGAACTTATCAGCCAGATTGAACTCGTATTTGCGGCTTGTGCTGGCCACCTCAATCTCAGTCTCTACGGCATAGAGCTTACTGTCCTCTGCGAATGTGCTTGCAGTAGTGTACTTCTCGCCAACATAGTTCTGCTTGAACCATCCGCGAGCCTTATAGCCGTTGCGCAGTGACGATACCGTTTCGATATCGACAGCGAACTCACCAATCTCTGCATCCTTCTCAACCTGCTGTGTACCCAAAACTGTCTCACCGTCAACGCCGATGTATGACAGCGTTAGCATGGGCTTCAACTGGAAGTTGGCAACATACTTGACTGTCTTACCTTCAGCGGTGACAGGTATTGTGACCATGGTTCCATAACCTGCACCCTGATAGGTGATTTCGCCAATCTCACCGTTGGCAGCAACTGCAGTAACAGGATTCTCGGCAGAAGGCATGACATCGCTTCTGAACAGCTCGATGGTAGCCTCATAGTTGTCTGAGTTGCCCATCTCGAAGATGTCGTCAGCGTTGTAGGTCTTATTGTTGTATGTCAATGACTCCAGCAGCGGAGCACCTGTCAGGTCTACTTTGCCGAAGATTTCGAGTTCGAACAGGTAGGCGTTCTGGTCGCTTGTCAGGTTGGTGAAGCGCAGCTGACAGTTGGTCTTGTTGATGTCCTTTGTAACCTCGCACCATGAGCTGGGGTTAGCATAGGAGTCAGAGATGACTACCCAGTCGGCATCGCCGTCACCCTTGGCTTCCAGCTTCCATCCGCGACTGCCACCAGTAGCACCATGGATAAAGCGCACCTTCGTAATGTTGCCCAGTGCACTGGTGGTAACGTATGGGGTAGCAGCCTTCTCTGCTCTCAGCGTGTTGTGAGGCAGGGTGGTGTAGTTAGCGAACTTGCTGTCTTCAGTGGTCATCAGGGCCGTATTGAATACAGAGAAGTCAAGATTCTCGTTGGTGTACTTGGTGGTCTTGTTCACTACGACTGGATCAGTGGTTGATGCACTGAACGTTGTCCACTCGCTGAAGTCTGTTTTGTAGATGGACTTCTCAACCAGTACGGGCTCTGTAGATGGAGCATACTGCACAACGGAAATGCTATAATAGTAGTTGTTGTTATCGCAAGAAGTAACAGCCACATAGCCTGCATCGACATCGCTCTTCTTAGCCTTGTAAGAGCTTTCATTGGTGAGCTCCTCAGTATTATTGCCGATGGTGTACTTCGAGTAGCCGTTGTATCCCCTGACGGTAACCAAGTCGCCAACGTTCTTGACAGGAATCTGCATTTCGACTCCCTTTCCAACCTGGTAGCTGTTGTCGTTATTCTTAATCACGCCACCATTATAGACAATCGTCATGCTAATGCCTTCAACGTTAGAAGCCATAGTCTCAGCGGTATAGCTGCTACCCTCGGTGCCCTTCTTTGCAAGGTTGGCACAGTTGGCAACGAAGTCCCATGTTGCAGTTACATCCTGTGGAATAGGAGGAAGTGACGGATTCTGAACTACCTTAATAGCGTAAATATACGCTGTAGCAGTAGCGATGATCTCTACATAACCCTTCTTGACTTCATCAGCTGTTGCTGTATGGCTGAATTCGTTCTGACCTGTTGCATCCTCTCCGCCAACAGTATATTTTGACTGGCCGGGATAGCTCACTACAGTCACCACATCGCTTGTGCTAATCACAGGAACCTGGATACAGGTATTCTGGTTAAACTGTGCATAGCCTTGACTATTATATTGCAGCTTGATATTCGTACCAGCTACAGCAGCGAGCACGTTAAGCTTGATGCCTTCCACGTCAGAATCGACTGTACCAGTAGCGTCAGCACCCTGAATGTTTACATTGACAATGCTTGCAGGAATCTTGTTCTCGAAGTCCCAGGTAGCAGTAACAGGTGCTCCATCAATTGGCTCGTCAGGTGCTTCATATTTCTTTACTTCGATGAACGGACAGTATTTCATGCCGGTGATAGTCAATGTCGTTGCCTCACCGGTATAAGTCAACTCCATGACATTCTCTGCACTATTCTTCCAGCAAACGAGGTCACCACTGCCCTGCTCACCCTGTGGTGTGTATTCGGCAACGGTTTCTCCTGCTTTATTGGTAACTGTGATTTTTGTATTTCCGTATGTACACTTACCAACAATAATCTTAACTGCTCCAGGAACATCAGTGACAACCTTCATATTTGTCAAACCGTGCTCGCTATGGTACTTACCACTAATTGTGGCGATGGATGAAACATCATCCTTAGCAACACGAACAGTCTTACCGTCAGCATCAACCGCAACGCCAAACTCAACAGCTGTACCCTGTACCTGCTCCTCAGTAGTCAGCAGAGTACCGGTCTGGTTGTTTACGATAGCAGCAAAGTCCTTGAACTCAGCAGGCTCATCAGTTGTTGCATCCTCAAAGCTAATCAGGTTGAGTTGATTGGTAGTTTTAAATACTGAACCCATACCAGTCAACTTGTAAGCTTTGTCGACAGTAAGAGCTGAAAGGTCAATACCCCATGTATTGCGAACGACAAATGATGTTTCGCCAACTATGAAGTTGTAGTTATTATTATCTACACTAACATAAACAGCATTGTCGATGATAATCGGCTTGTTGATGTTGTTTGCAAGAGCATCGGGAGCAATTGGAGTAAACGTCACCTCGTTGCCCTCAGTCTTTGCCGTTACAGTTAATTTATAATCAGTTATCTCAGGAAGATTATTGTAAGTATAAACTTTTCCACTGATAGAGCCAGTGATTTTATCGCCAGCCTTCAGACCCGATTCTGATCCATAGAACTGTATAGCGTCAGTACCGTCACTGACATAGGTGTAATTGTTCTTAACGTATGTAACAAGCAGATCAGTAAATTCAAAGACCATGTCAGTCTTAGTGCTTGTAATATTTTCCAGTATAGCTGCAATGGTAGTGTATTTGTCGCATACAATTACCGTATAGCTTTTACTGCTGGGCTTTAAGTCATTGTCACCTGCAAATGATGCGGTAATCTTTGCAGTGCCTTTTGTCATCAGATTGAGCTTGCCATTAGCGATGTTTGCCACACCCTCATTGTCACTTTCCCAGGTAGGAACGGCGTCAATAGGAGTACCACCGGCAGATATTGTCACCACAGGAAGGTCGAGCACGTCGCCAACAGCACCTGATGTGGCATAGCCGTCAGCAAACGTCACCGTTGTCTCAGTGCGGTTGTCGGTTGGATTACCAGAAGTCTTCTTGTAAACTTTAATATAGGTGATTTGTGTGTTGTGTGCACTTGTTACCACCAGCTTATAGATGTTACCAGCAGCCTGATAGTCACTTGCAATTTCATAGGTGTTTGTGACTCCCTTTGCTCCAGTAGTTTCTGTACTAACAGCATTGTCACCCACATAGATGTTTTGTTTCACCGATTCAGAAGCACTACCACTTCCCGTGACCTCAATCTTTTCGACGTCGAAATTAAAGGCAGGCAGTTCCAAATAGGAATCTTTCTTGCCTAAGATGAGATAGCCATCGTTCATCTTGTAATTGTTGGTCGCATACAGCTTGATGGTGTAGGTCTCATCAGAATTAGTAAAAGATGTCAAATCTTTGTTGGCACTACCACTTGTAGGAATAGTCGGCCAGTTTGCTTTTACCGTAAAGTCAAGCGTGACTTCCGGCTCTGCCTGCTGAGCATCCATTAGCGCATTGGTGATGGCATAAATGCCTCCTCCAAAAAGCATGACAAGCACACTCAGGAGTGAAAAACGTAAAAGTTTGTACTTCATAATGTTTTGTTTTAGAATTAATAATATGTTGAATTATTTTTGTTGCTAATAGTCTCTGCCTTAGTTATACAGTAGTGTGCAAAGGTACGGAAAATATTTGAGATATCCAAGATTTCCCAGAATAAAAAAAACTAAAATGAATCGTAAACGTTTACGGGATGTTTCGTGTTCAGCAATCCAAAAGAAAGAGTGGCCGAATGTTGGTAATACCATGTTTGATTTTTTGCTTTGGAATTTTGGTTTTTGCCCGATTTTAAGTAATTTTGCACCCAGTTTCAGATAGGTCAATGCAGATACATAGGTATAAATATCATCTCGTGGCATTCCTGACGGTAGCCATTTGGGGCAGTACATTCGTGTTTACGAAGATACTGCTCCAGAACGGCCTGTCGCCAGCACAGATCTTTACGCTGCGTTTCATCATTGCCTATGTGCTGATGGTGGCAGGGTGCCTGCTGACCAGACAGTCGTTCAAGCTGTTTGCCGATTCGTGGGTTGACGAGCTGTTGATGGTGCTGCTGGGCATCACTGGAGGTTCCGTGTATTTCTTGTCAGAGAATGCTGCCATGCTATATACCACAGCAACCAATACGTCACTCATCGTGTGTACCTGTCCGTTGTTTGCCATGCTGCTGGTAGCCATTGTCTATCGCAAGACGGAGCACTTCACCAAAACGCAGGCTCTGGGTTCAGTGATAGCATGTCTGGGAATGGCAGTGGTGGTGCTCAACGGCCATTTCGTACTGCACCTGTCACCAAAGGGCGACCTGCTGGCATTCGGAGCCTGTCTCTGCTGGGCGTTCTACTCGCTGCTGATGAAGACGGCCATGCAGCGCTATAGTTCGCTTTTCACCACACGCAAGGTGTTCTTCTATGGTCTTGTCACCATACTACCTTATTATATTGTCAATCCCGGCTTTCCGTCACTGGAGGTCATCCTGAGTCGTGATGTGCTTTGGAACCTGTTGTTCCTTGGTGTGATAGCCTCCATGCTATGCTATGTCATGTGGAACTGGGTGATCAGTAAGTTAGGGGCTGTGGTGGCCACCAACTGGGTATACTTCAACCCCATCACCACTATTCTCTTTGCCTGGTGGCTGCTTCACGAGCATATCACCATCTGGTTCCTGCTTGGCAGCATGCTGATTATCGTTGGCATGATACTCTCTGAGGGGAAGCCGAAAACACAGGACATGCCACAAGCGTAGAAGGGAACATCAACAAGGTAACGCTGGCAAGGAAAAAGAAAAAGCCGCAACGTGGTGTTGCGGCTTTGGGATATGGATAGGAACTAGTTACTTTCCATTTATTTTCACAACATAGCTCTTCTTGTTGGCAAACTCAGGTGTGTTTCCGTTATAGTTAACAACCTTGCCACAGACGACTACTTCGTCACCAACAGCAATTTGGGTGTCACCATCTTTCCATTTCTGATCGAAGGCTTTATAGTAGGTCCCGTATGCAATGAATTCTTTGCCACCTGTTTTGCCATCGTCTGAGAAGTTAAACGTTGCTGTTCCGTATTCAGCAGAGAAAGTGAACTTGATACTGCTAATCTTACCCTTTACATAGTAATCTTCTGAAGACGTTTTTCCGTTTTCCATAGCAGCAACGATATCATAAACCTGAGATGGTGTCAATGGATTATCAAGTGTACCAGTTCCTGAAGCAGTACCACCTCCACCAGATCCACCACCGCTTTCTTCGCCCGGCTTGGTACCGATAGCCTTACCATCAATAAGAGCATAGGTTGTATTCTTGATGCCAGGCACACGGAAGTAGGTGGCAATGTCACCATAGAGTGTAACCTCTTTCTTGTAGTTTCCTTTATTGTCCTGAAGGTTCAATCCCTCACGGATGGCTCCATTTGGTAACTGGACAGGCATACACTTAGTTGGATCTGTCTCACTTGCACTGGCAGCAATCAGTACATTGGTCTTACCTGTTGCTGCATCAGAGAATGTTGCACCTGTGTCATAAGCCTGACCATCAACGAAACCAACAATAAAGCCCTTCACGTAAACACCTGTTTGTTCTGCCTTTGCAATAGCAGCTGTTACATTATAAGGCTTGGCTTCAGAACCGTCACCGTCTCCAGCAGTAGGAGTGGGTGTGTCACCACCACCGCCAGAGCCCTTGACGAGGCTAACCAAATAGTTGCCCTTGTTGATCTCTGGTGTCATCTGACCGCTCTTGTTGACATACTTGTAGAGCTTACCATAAACGATAACTTCGTCGCCAGCAGCCAAATCAGTGATACCCTTGAACTTTTCACCATTCAGACCATCACCACTGTAGACAGTGATGGCATTGGCCTCTGAACCATCATCAGAGATGAGATAGTTCAGATTACCATACTTTTCAAAGTTTTCTTGGTTAGTGGTGACCTTAATGACCTTACCCTTTACAAAGGCTTTGCCATCGCTCTCACCACCGTCTGCCAGAGCCTTGATCAACTCAAGAGCCTTGGCACAGGTGATAGGAGCATCCTTTGAACCGATATCAGTACCAGATGGTGTGTCGCCACCACCAGATCCGCTGTCCTTGACACCGTTCAGTTCGACGATGATACATTTGTTCTGTACTGTCTCATAAGTACCGTTATAGTTCATCACCGGACTCTTGATGACGATTTTGTCGCCTACTTTAACAGGTGTGGCACCCTCGTTGAACTTCTTGCCACCCAGTCCGAAGCCACGATAGATGTAGAACTTGTTGGCCTTGCCATCAGCATCGTCGGAAATCCAGTAGGTAGCATTGCCATAAGTACCTGAAGTGTCTATATCCTTTATTTCGCTGACGATACCCTTGACATAGACATCTTTGTCAGTTTGTGTGCCTGAGGCCAAGCCTGAACATACCTCCAAGACGGCAGCCACATTGTACGGGTCTTTCTCGGTACCCGAGCCAGCGGGATCTATCACTACTTTCTCTTCGCCGGAGGGTTTCACGATTTCTCCGAAGGGGGAGGGCACATCCTCACAGCTTGTGAATGTGAAGGCCATTGTGGCCAACGCAATCAGATAACTTGCTATTCTTTTCATAGTCTTATATTTTTATTATTGTTTTTCTTACTTAATGGATACTAATGTGCTTCCCTGGGCATACTGTGGTGTATTGCCCTTGTAGTTGACCACCTTACCCTTGATGATGACCTCGTCGCCAGCCTTGATGATTCTGGTAGTAGACTTGTTGAACTTATCGCCGTTCAAGCCGAAGCCGCGATAAACCTGGAACGTACCAGTTGAGCCGTCCTTCTGGTCAGAAACGAGATAGGTGGCGTTTCCGAAGTTGCCATCAGTGTCGATGTCGGATACGGATACGATATATCCCTTGGTATAGATGTCCTTGTCCGACTGTTTGTCGGCAGCCAGTCCCTTGGTGAACTGTGTGACACCGGCTACGTTGTAAGGATCGGCCTGTGTGCCTGAACCTGCAGGTGTGGCAACGGGAGCAGGCTCTGTGCTCGATTCCACGATGTCCTTGTCTGTACGCATCAGCAGCTGCCAGGTGTCGTTGTAACGAGTGGCAACGCCAGTGATGTCTACACGTCCAGTAGGCATTGGCTTGTTGGCAAAGTCTGCGTAGGTGCTGGTGCGCAGCACGACGTTACCCACGTCTTTGATAGTGCGGTTGGCGCAGTTGGCTGTCAGACTGACGCTGCCATCGTTGGGAGCGAATACGGCTGTACCGTCAGCCTCTGCCAGTTCGACGCCCTTCAGCGTGATGAGCTTGGCGCAGTCGGCAGCGATATCCAGGGTGTTGAAGTTCCACTTCACCTCGATGGGAGCTACTGACATGCCAGCAGCCAGTTCGTCGGTGGGTAACAGCAGGCGATAGTGGTTCTGCCAGAAATAGCGGCTCATGCGACCCACCTGTGGGGTAGCCCCTTCCTTGTTCGGATTGGTATAGGTGGTACCTATCTGTGCCTGTTTGCCATAGCCTCCGACGTAGAGACCTTCCAGTTCGATGATGACTGGCTGGCCGACAGCGAAGGGTCCTGCGAGACCACCCTGTCCAACGCTGATGGCGATGGCACCGGTGTTGTCCTGAACGTATATGGCGTTGTAGATGTTGCCGCCTTCGTCATTACCATTGACGAGACCTACAATCTGCAGGGGTTTTGTCACCTGTTTCAGGCTGTTGTTGTTGATTTCATTGCTATAGAGTGCCTTCAGCTCAGCAATTGTCTTCACATTTGTGGGCTGAATGTTCTGATTGCCATAAGCGCTGATGATTTCTCCTGTTGAAGGAACATCCCAGTCTCCGCTATCGTGGCACGACGTAGCCAGTCCGAAGATGGCCAGTGCAAAGAGAATATACTTTGTAGTCTTCATAATCGTCCGTGTTTTTAGAATCTATAACCAATGTTCAGCATACCGTTGATACCGTAGGCGTAGTACTTCTTCGGGTTACGGTCGAACTTGTAGACGCGGGCATTGCCCACCTCACCCGTAGTCGTATTCACAGAGTAGCTGCTTCGGCTTTGCTCGTAGCCGCCAGTCACGATGCTCGTGTTGTTGAGCAGGTTGGTCAGCTGCAGGTTGATGGAGAGCTGTCCTTTCTTCAGGCGGATGCTCTTACCGATAGAGGCATCGAGCATGAATCCGCCCTTGCCCTTCTCCTGAGCGACAGCGTCTTCAATGAGCACCTTGTCGCCAGCTTCGTTGATCTCGTAGACCTTCGTGGCAGCAATGCCGCTCTTCTCGTAGTTAGCCTGACGGTTGTCGAGTGTTGACTTATAGCGCAACGAGGGAGAGTAGTAGAGATAGATGCGGTCGTACCAGTTGCCCTTGACGTCGATGAACCAGCCTTTGGCATTGTAGCTCAGCGTCAGGTTGAGGGCTGTCAGCGGTGTGCCGCCTTCGCGCATGTTCTTATTATATACAATGTCGCCATAGTATTTTCCTTCTGTGGCATTCATGTACACCACATCGGCATTGTTCGTGTTCTTGGCCTCGCTGATGGTGCCGAGGGTCTTGATGCTGAACGAAGGCGTCACCTTGAAGTTCAGACCCCATTCCACACCGTAGTAGGCTTTCTTGATACCCTTCATCGACACGTATGAGAACGAGTTGATATCGTCATAGAAGAACTGTGACCATTCCGTCACGTCTGAGAGGCTGCTGTAGTATCCGCTGATGTTGGCCTTCATCCAGGAGGTCTCGAACTGGTAGGCCAGCTCAGAGCTGAACACCTTCTCGTTCTTCAGGTCGTGGACGAAGTCGTTGCTGATTTCAGGCGATACGAAAGCCGTTGAGGCCTGAGGAGCCTTCAGCTCGTAGCCCAGTCCCACGTGGACAGTGCTACCACCACCCAGGTTGTAGGTCAGGCCACCCTTCAGTCCGCCGTCCAGGAACTTACCCGTGCCGCTCTTGCCGTATGACGAGATGCCGAGAGCTTCTGCAACACCATTGCGCATCTTACCATCGCGCTGCATGGTGACACCACCGATGCGGCCAGCAATGTATGTTGCCAGCGCACCTTTCTTGTAACGGTATGATGACCACAGGTTGGCTTTCCTTACCAGCAGGTTGTAGTCGTAGCCGAAACGGTCGCCTTTCTTCACCTCGCCCGTGGGGTTGTTCATATCGTAATAGATATGGGGGTCGCCCATGGGATAGGTACCCAGAGCATAGGTGTTCAGGTTATGGAAGGTGTTGGCACCCAGCAGGTCTTCCATCGTCTGGAAGTGCATGCCTGTATTGTGTGCCAGCTGGATACCACCGTTCAGCACGGCATACTTGTTCAGTTCGGTCTTGAAGGTTGACGACAGAGCCAGGTTGAAGTTGTCGTTGCGTCTGGCGTAAACGTAGTACATGGCGTCGCGGCCTTCAGCATTGCCAGCCAGGTTGGCATAGTACAGACGGTCCCACTGGATCTGACGGGCCTCTTCGCTACTGGTTAAATAAGTACGTGCTCGTATGAAATCATCATAGCAGGCTGCCGTACGATTGTTGACGTCTTCAGGATACCACACATCGAAGTAGCTTGAAGGCATGTTCTTCCAGTAGTCGGGGGTAGGGTTCTCTGCGTTGTTATACTGCAGACGTGTGCTCTTGTTGATACCATAGCGACCAGTCAGCGTGGTGGTCAGCTTGGTCTTCTGGTTGATGTCCCAGTCCCAGGTCATCAGCAGGGTGGGGACGAAGTCGTTGACAACGCGCGAGTTACGCTTCTTGCCGTTCTGGTAGCCCCAGTAGGGGTTGTAGTGGCGATCGTTGGCCAGCCAGTACATCTCGTCCGTCGACGCACCCTGTCCGGCACGTTCTGTGGGGTTACCCCAGGTGACGATGCTCAGCGCGTGCTTGTCGTTCAGCTTCTTCTCGGCTCCGAAGAAATAGGAGAGCGAGTTGTAGAACGTACCAGCGACGTTCGATGTCGCCATGCTGGCCCAGCGATAGGTGATGTTGCCTGAGAAGGCCCATCCGTCAGGACGCAGGCCGCTGTTGTAGGTGTACATGGCACGAATGGTGTAGTTGCGGTTGGCGCCGGTCAGCGTCAGACGCTGGCCTGTTGCCATTGCGCTGGGACGGAAGTTGTAGTTGTTGGAACCAGCCATTCCGGACATCGCGAAGCTGTTCACCTCAAATGGCAGTGCGTTTTCCACGCCACGGGTCTGCTGGTTCAGACCACCCACGAGTGAGTAGCGGAACTGTCCTGACTCCATGTCGTTCATCTGGGCACCATTGATGTAGATCTCGTTGTACTTTTGGTTAAAAGCACGGTAGCGGAAGCGCATGGGGCTAAAGGTGAAACCCACCTGCGATGCATAGATGTTCTGGTTCGACGAGATAATCGTCACGTTCTGCGACATGTCGTCATCTTCGCCCAGCTGAGCTTCCGTGAAAGTGAAGGTCTGCTCGTTCGCAATGGCTGCCTGCCCATCATCCTGCTTGGGTTCTTCAGTCTGGGCGAAAGCCGTTGTGGCGATGAATAGAGCCATCACTGCTAATGTCAGCTTTTCTTTCATAAGCATAAGTTTATTTTTTTAGTAGTAAATTTATTTATTTGCTGCAAAGATAGTAAATAAAATGAAAAAAACAATGGGTTTATGAAACTTTTTTCAAAAAAACTGCGAGATTCTCAAAAATAATCACTAACTTCGCAACATAAATCTGAAACTATATGAAAAAACTGTTATCAATTATCAGCATTCTGTTCCTGATAGGAACAGTCAGTGCACTCGCTCAGGATCGTAAACTGAGTGCTTATGCCATCGGTTTCTATAACCTTGAAAATCTCTTCGACACCCAGCATGATGAAGGGCATAACGACTATGAGTATCTGCCCGAGGGTCGTAACAAGTGGACGGAGATGAAGTACACTCACAAGCTGCGCAACATGGCTCGCGTGCTGTCTGAGATGGGAACTGACAAGCTGCCATACGGCTGTGCAGCCATCGGTGTCTCTGAGGTGGAGAACGCCCACTGTCTGACTGATCTCTGTAACGAGCCTGTCCTGAAGGAGCGTAACATCCAGTTCGTACACATCGAGGGTCCTGACCAGCGTGGTGTCGACTGCGGCCTGCTCTACAATCCTGCACAGTATTCAATTCGTGATGTAAAGTTGGTGCCCTATATATATGAGAATCAGGATGATATCGAAAAGGGACGCGCAACGCGTGGCTTCCTCGTAGTCAGTGGTACACTGGCTGACGAGCATGTCACCATCATCGTCAACCACCTGCCTTCACGTGGTGCAGTCTCTTACTATCGTGAGCTGGGTGGCAAGCAGCTGCGTGTCGTCAAGGACTCGCTGCAGCAGGACGATCCCAACGTGAAACTCATCATCATGGGTGATATGAACGACGACCCGAAGGATCCCTCTATGTCAGTAGCTCTGGGAGCCCGTCGCAACATGGAAGAAGTAGAGGAAGGCGGCCTGTATAATCCCTTCTGGAAGATTCATGATAGTGGTACGGGTACCTTATCTTATAATAACGCGTGGAACCTGTTCGACCAGATTATCCTGTCACGCAACCTGTTGGATTTGGAGGGTACCAAGAAGTATGACGGCCTGACTCTGTTCCAGCCACAGATCTTCCGTCGCGACTACCTGTTCCAGCAGGAAGGCAAGTACAAGGGCAATCCCCTGCGTACCCATGCCGGTGGTGTCTGGCTTGATGGCTACAGCGACCACCTGCCCACGCTGGTTTACTTAGTGAAGGCCGCGAAGTAACATCGAAACATCGAAACATCGAAATGTCGTAATAACGTTATAACGAAATAACGAAATAAAGAAAAAAAATGACCATTATCGGAATTGCAGGCGGAACGGGCTCAGGAAAGACCACCGTCGTCAAGAGAATCGCCAGTGCACTGCCCCCACATTGTGCAGCAGTCGTCCCCCTCGACTCGTATTATAACGACACGACGGGAATGACTGACGAAGAGCGTCGGGCCATCAACTTCGACCACCCGGACGCCTTCGACTGGAAGTTGCTGACGGAGCATATCAAGATGCTGAAGAACGGTCAGGCTGTGGAACAGCCCACCTATTCGTACCTGATTTCAAATCGTCTGCCTGAAACGATACATGTGGAACCTAAACCCGTCATCATATTAGAGGGTATCATGACCCTGCACTACAAGAAGCTGCGCGACATGATGGACCTGAAGATTTTTGTGGATACGGATGCCGATGTGCGACTCATCAGAAACATCAGGCGTGATGTGGTGGAACGCGGACGTACTGTCGACATGGTGCTCGACCGCTATGAGCGTGTGCTGAAGCCCATGCACGACCAGTTCATCGAACCTACGAAGAAGTTTGCCGATTTAATCATTCCCTGGGGAGGGGACAATAGGACTGGCATCCACATCCTGAAGACCTACATCGAGGGTATCGTCACCAATGTGTGACGATATCTCTTCGGCAACAGTTGTCTCAACGCTCTGACGATCGGCCATCTTACGTATGCTGCGGATTTTCAGAGCGTTAATGATTTCTGTTACACCATAAAGTAGACAGCACCAGCCCAGAATCAGCAGGGGCATTTCGGCACTCTCCATAGGTTTCAGAATGACGAACAGTCCGACAATCAGTATCAGCGACGGAGCCACCCAGAACCCAAACGGTATGCTGCCCAAGCGACGAGCCGACACGAGGGCCATCAGCTGGTTGATGCCACCCAGTATCATGATGGCTCCCAGAATATACATCAGTCCGTTGACAAATACGCCAGGCGTCAGCGCCAGCGTCAGTCCCAGGATGACACTGCCCACACCCACGATGGGGAATGTGGGCTGACTGCCTGAGATCACACGGCCCTGCTGATCGGTGATGATATACTCACCAGCATTCTTACGGGCATGCCAGTAGGCTATCAGGGCGATGATGCCTGAAATCAGAAACAAGGCGCCAACAGCAATCGTCAGCCACGTCACTCCGTCCTGCGGATACTTTAGGATGAGCACACCCACCACGATGGCGCACATGGCGCGAAACAGGGAACTTTGGAATATCTTCATAATACCGATACGTGTTTATGCGCTGCAAAGTTACGAAAAGTCGAGAGCAAAACAAAGAAATTTGTTTCTTTTTTTGCCGAGACGGAGTAAGTTCGCCATTTTTAATGGCAAAGTTACGAAAAAAGCTTGTAAAGAACAACGGATTTTGGAAGATTAACGCAATTCGGCCTAAAATAAAGGCAAAACAGGTGGAAAAGCCGCGCGTGTTTGACCCCCGAGGGCAAGCGGCGTTGACCCCGACGGGCAAAATTTGATTGACCCTCTGCGGCAAAATAAAAATGACCCCCTTAAAGCGATTGCTTTTCGGGGGCTTTTTTGTAGTTTTGTGTATCGTCCTGACTGACGGATTAACTCAAAACTTACATTTCACATGACAAAGTTACGAAATTTATTAAGATGTTACGCAATGGGAATGGGAATAAAAAGCATTTCTAGCGCATTTCATGTCTCGCGTAACACAGTGCGCAAGTATGTGCGCAGGTATCAGGAGATCGGTCTGACTCTGGAGCAACTGACGGCCATGTCGGAAGAAAAGCTTCAGGAGATGTTCCTTGACGACCGTAACCGCTGCCGCAAGCCTACCCCTCGCAAGGAGGCACTGGAGGCGCTGGTTCCTGACTATGTGAAGCGGCTGAGCCGCAAGGGCGTAACCGTCAAGTCCCCCCATGAGGAATACCTCAGGGAGCATCCTGACGGCTATATGTATTCCAACTTCAAACGGGCGATCCGTCGGTACAA
>JAEEGJ010007407.1_pt1 | contig 31503 bp, 27 predicted proteins | sample 8958761 | NCBI WGS metagenome assembly JAEEGJ01 (sample SAMN16246546, study PRJNA631951) | gut metagenome | biome: gut microbiome; feature: rumen; material: RS-attached | host: Bos | place: Iran: Karaj | collected 2018-10
GTATCCCGCGCTGAAGGGGCTGGACAGACCAGACTTTAAGGTAACCTGCGGAAGGGACAAGGCGTCCGTAGTAATAATCGACGGTGTCTCCAAGCAGATAATAGTCCATATAAACCTGGCCGCTGGTCTCGAGGAGCTTGACCTTGTCGTCCATGCCCCTGTCCTTGAAAAGGCGGATGGCATCATCGATGGGAAGTTCGCGGCGGTGGAAGGGAGTATCTTCAGCGACAATCTCCCGCATCCTGGAAGCGATCCTGTCAACGTCTTCAGGACTGACAGGAGAGCCGTCGGGCTTGTCCATCGAGCAATAGAAGCCGTTGCAGACAGGATGCTGCATGTGGACCTTGACTCCCGGGAAAACCTCGATGGCGGCCTTGTAGAGCAGGAAGCTCAGTGAACGGCAATACACACGCATGCCGCTGGCGTCCCTGACATCGAGGAACTGCACCGTACGGCTGTTGTAGATACGGAAGCGGAGGCCCTGCGATACATTGTTGACCCTGGCGGAAACGATGGTGTAAGGCTGTTCGAAGTCGAAAGCGGCAAGTACCTCCTGCAGGGTGGAACCTTCGGGAAATTCCTTGGACGTGCGGGTGTTCTGGCAATGTATTGTCAGCATGCGTGAATTGGTTATTGTTTACGCAAATTTACCTCAAATATTTCATATATTTGCAGCGACAATAACCACATCATGAAAAAAATACTGGAAACTCTTAAGACCTGGAAGTTCTGGAAGGAACTTATCATCATGACCCTTGGTATGCTTGTCGGTGCTGCCGCAGTCAATTATTTCCTGGTACCCAGCAAGATCATCATCGGTAGTATCTCAGGTCTGTCGATCGTCCTCGCAGCCGTATTCGAGGGCATAGGAATCAGCATCAAGGTCAGTACGGTCATCGTAATCATCAATGCCATCCTCCTCGTCCTCGCCTATATCCTGATAGGCTCGGAGTTCGGCCTCAAGACGGTCTATACCGCCCTCATCCTCGGTCCGCTGATGGATCTGTGGGAGAAGGTCTATCCGGTCGCCAACTTCCTCACCGAGCCTGGCCAGACATCGATAATGAACGATCCATGGTTCGACCTCCTATGTTTCGTCCTGCTGTTAAGCATTTCTCAGTCAATACTTTTCAATATCAATGCCTCGACAGGAGGACTGGATATCCTTGGAAAGATAGTCAACAAATACTTTCATCTTGACATCGGCACGTCCGTTTCGGTCGCAGGCATCATCATCTGCTGCTCAGCCTTCGCCATCAATCCTTTCAGGATGGTGGTCATCGGCATCCTCGGCACCTTCATCAACGGCCTCTGCATCGACTACTTCACCGCCAGCCTCAACAAGCGCAAGAGAGTCTGCATCATTTCTTCCGAGCACGAACGGATACGTAAGTACATCATCGACAAGCTCCAGCGCGGCTGCAGCCTCTATGAAGTGACGGGAGGTTTCTCCGGCGAGAAGAACATGGAGATCCAGGCCCTCCTGACCACCGAAGAGTTCGCAAACCTGATGGAGTTCATGAAGGACAACGAGATCAAGAATTTCACCACCGCAGGCAACGTCAGCGAAGTCTACGGCCTGTGGCATCAGCATAGCCGGAAGAAATAATGCGTATCGCCGTCGTCGGAGCCGGTGCGGCCGGATGCTTCTGCGCCGCCACTCTGGGACGGAGACTCCCGGGAGCGGAGGTCGTCGTCCTTGAGGGCGGGCGCAAGCCTCTCGCCAAAGTGGCGATAACCGGCGGCGGACGCTGCAACTTTACAAACACTTTCGAAGGGACAGACAGGCTGGAAGAAGCCTATCCAAGGGGCGCGCGCCTGATGAAGCGCGCCCTTATGCGCTTCAGCCAGGAAGACACGCGGCTATGGTTCGAGCGCGAAGGCGTTCCGTCGGTGGTGATGGACGACGGGTGCGTGTTCCCTCAGTCCCAGGATGCCATGGACATAGTGCGCGCATTGGAACGCGCGATGCGTGCGGCCGGAGTCAAGGTACGCTGCGGCCATAGAGTATCCTCGATAAAAGACCTTGGGGACAGATTCAGGATCTCATTTGAAGGTTTGGAAGAAACCCTGGAAGCCGACAAGGTCGTAGTGACGACCGGAGGCTCCCCCACTCCTGCAGGGCTGTCCATGCTTGCAGGACTGGACCTTGAAACCGTCGCTCCCGTCCCTTCGCTGTTCACTTTCAATATAGGTGACGAAGCGCTCAAGACGCTTATGGGTACAGTCGTAACAGACGCCCTCCTAGGGCTGGCTGGGACGGGTTTCAAGGCTCAAGGCGCTCTTCTGGTCACCGACTGGGGAGTAAGCGGCCCGGCGGTTCTCAAGCTCTCCTCTTACGCCGCAAGGCATCTCTCCGAAAATGGATACAAGGGCACGCTCAATATCTCCTGGCTCGGTACGGCCAACGAAGGGGAATGCATGGCTGCGGTCAAGGAAATGGCTTCATCAGAGCCCCGGAAGTTGCTGGTCTCCACCGCCCCCGAAGGGCTTTCAGGCCGCCTGTGGCGGCATCTGGCGGCCCGGGCAGGCTTGCGCGACGATCTCCGCTGGGCGGAGCTCGGTCAGCGCGGTGCAGCCCGCCTCACCGCCACGCTCGCCTGCGACGCCTACCCTATTACCGGCCGCTGCCGCTTCAAGGATGAGTTCGTGACCTGCGGCGGCATTTCCCTGTCAGAAGTCTCACTGAATACGCTCGAGTCAAAAAAGCATCCAGGACTCCACTTTGCCGGTGAAGTCCTGGACGTAGATGCAATAACCGGAGGATTCAACCTCCAGGCGGCCTGGTCGATGGCCTATGCAGTTGCGGAAGCTATTTCTTCCTCCTGTAATGGTGACGGCGGCGGCGCTTGCCGAAGAATCTCTTCCTGATACCCAGCACAAGCAGGACTGCGAAGAAAAGGCCGATGACGATCATCGTCATCGCATTGGCGTTCGACCCCTTCACGCGACTCCAGGTGGTGATGAGCTTGGGAGTATCCTCACCCCAGTCGCGCATCATCACGCAGCGGTCGATCACAGAAGCGTCGGGATACAGGGTCGGATCGAGGTGTGCTTCGTCGGCACCTTCGATGTCGCCGAAAAGATAGCGTACGTCCAAAGTCTCCTCGAAAGACTCGTCTTCCATCGCCTCAAGGATCTCCGGAGAAGTCACGGTACTGACATAACCGATGTAATCCATATTGCGGATGGCGTTCTCCGGGATGCAGAGGAAGTTGATGAAGTAACTGGCAGCCTTGACGTTACGGGCATATTTAGGAATGACCCAGCCGTCGAACCAGACGTTACTGCCCTCCTGCGGCACCTCATACCGGAGGTCGACGCCAAGCTCCCTCGCCTCCATCATCGCCCATTCCGCGTCGCCGCTCCAGGTGAAGTTGAGCCATCCGCGCTCCTGCGTCATCTGCTCCTTTCCGAAATCGGCCTCCCAGCCCGCCACGAGCGGCTTGACCTGGGCCATGAAAGCCTCGAACGCCTCGAGGCTCTCGTCCGACGAATCCATCATCAACTCGTCCATCGTCACGGTGCCGGCCTTCAGTTCATTCTGGTGCAAGAAGATATTGATCGGACAGTAGACATCGCGCGCGGCGTCCTTGATGAAGATCTTGCCGGCGTACTTGGGATTGCGGATGACATCCCAGGACTTCACATCCTCGGGGTCGACATACTTCGCATTGTAAAGGATGCCGGTCGTTCCCCACATATAACCTACGGAGTAGTCGTTGGCGTCGATGCCCCCGTCGGCGATCTTGGTGAAAACGCTCTTGATATAAGGCGAGACGTTGGCATCGATGTAATTGGGCGTATTGCCGAAATCCTTGTTGATGGGCAGCAGGAGACCTTCGTTCAGCATCCTCTGGATGATGTAATCGGAAGGGCATACGACGTCGAAGTCCTCGTGTCCCTTCTCGATCTTCGAGAGCATGGTCTCGTTGATGTCGAAAGTCTGGTATACGATCTTGACCGGCTCGCCGGTCTGCTCTTCGTACCACTCTTCGAACTCGGTGATGAGGTCTTCGTCGATATAGTCTCCCCAGTTGTAGACCTTGAGGAGGTGTTCGCGGTCGGTACCGCAGGACGCCAGCAGGCACAGTGCCAGCAGGGCCGCTATATGGACTAGTCTTTTCATTTCACTTCACCACGCACCTTGGATTGGCGCACATTAATGATAATCAAAAGGATAAGGATGACGAGGAAGATGATAGTCATCAGCGGACGCAACTCCGGAGTGAGGCCGCCCTTGCGGGCATCAGCGTAGATGTAAGTGGAGAGGGTCTCCAGGCCCACGGTACCACGCGTGAAGAAAGTCACTGCGAAGTCGTCCAGCGACATCGTGAAGGCGAGTATGAATCCGGAAAGCATTCCCGGACGCAACTGGGGCACCATTACCTTCCAGAGGGCCTGGTGCGGAGTCGCACCGAGGTCCAAAGCCGCCTCATATATGTTGGGATTCATCTGCGACAGCTTGGGAAGGACGCTCAGCACAACGTAAGGCGTACAGAATGAAATGTGCGCCAGGATGACCGTGAGCATACCCTGACCGATGTGGAGGAATACGAACAGAAGGAAAAGCGACACACCGATGATGATGTCGGGATTGATCATCGGGATGTTGTTCATGAACATTATGGCCTGCTTCTTCCGTCCCCTGAGGTTATGGATGCCGATGGCTGCGATTGTTCCGAGCAAAGTAGCGACGGCGGCAGAGATGATGGCTATGACGAGAGTGTTCTCGACCGCCTTCATCAACCCGCTGCCGCCTTGCATTCCGCCCGTGAAAAGGGACTGGTACAGGCGTGTCGAGAAGCCTGTCCAGTTACCGAGCGCCTTGGCCTCGGTAAAGGAGAACACGGCGATGAATACCAGAGGAGCATACAGGATGACCAGAAGTATCCCGATATAGAATCGTGCAAAGAACTTTTTCATCATATCAGCCCTCCTTCGGCAGCGTTGCTTTCCTCACTGTTGAACAGCGAAGTGATGCCAATGATTATCAACATTATCAGGGCCAGGGCCGAACCGTAGTTCCACATCGAGGAGTTGATGTTCTCCTGGATGATGGTACCGAAGAGCTTTATCTTGTTGTTGGTCAGGAACTCGGAGATTGCGAAAGTGCTCACCGTGGGCATGAAGACCATAAGCACCCCGCTCATCACGCCGGGCATCGACAGAGGCACAGTGACCTTCCAGAACACAGTCCAGGGGTTGGCCCCCAGGTCTTCGGCCGCCTCCGCATATGAGTTGTCCATCTTCATCAGGGTGTTGTAGATGGGATAGATCATGAACGGAATGTAGTCATAGACCATACCGAAGAGGAGCGTGCCCTTGCCGAGGGTGATTCCCAGCACGTTGAAGAGCTCGGCGGTGGCGAGCGTACGCATCAAGGCGTTGATCCACATCGGCATGATGAACAGCATCACGGTCACGGCGCTGCGGTTGAGCTTCTTATTGGAAAGTATCCATGCTGCAGGATAGCCTAAGAGCACGCATATCAGCGTGTTCTCAATTGCCACCTCAATCGACAGTGCAAATGTGGAAAGGGAGTCGGAATCGGTGAAGAAGCGGCTTATGTTGGCGAAGGTGAAATGCCCCGAACCGTCCTGGAATGCATACAGCACTATCAGGAGAAGCGGAAGCACCACGAACACCACCATGAAGATGAGGTACGGGAGACTCCAGTAGCTGCGCTTAATCATCGCACTTGCACAGTTTTATTGCCCCGGGGGCGATGTTCACGCCCACAAGGTCGCCCTTGTCCCAGATGTCGTTGGTGTCCACCCAGAGGTCGTAGCCGTCTTCGGTGCGGACCGTGAGGTGGTAGTGGTCGCCTTTGTAGAGCAGGAAATGCACTTCCCCGGCCACGACGCCGTCTTCCTGGTGGTCGAGCAGGTCCACGTCCTCGAAGCGGATTTCGGCCTTCACGCGGTCGCCGGCGGACAGCCCCTCGTGCGGCAGGCACTCGAACACGCCTTCGATCATCTCCACGTGGGTCTCGTCCACCATCTTGCCGTCGAGTACGTTGCGGGTGCGCTCCTTGTGCATCACCTGGATGTCGTCCGGATCGATGTAGAGCATCACCTCGGTGCCGGCCTCATAGGGGTCGTAGTCCTGGATCATAAGCTCGTAGCCAGTGTCGGTATCCACCCACATTTCGTAGTGGACGCCCTTGAAGATGCAGGAGTTGACCTTTGCCTTGAACTGGCACTTCGCCGGATCGGTGGTGAAGTAGATGTCTTCGGGGCGCACCACCACGTCCACCGGCACGTCTTCGCCGAAGCCCTCGTCCACGCAGTCGAACTCGTGCTTGATGAAGGCCACGCGGCGGTCGCGCAGCATACGGCCCTTCAGGATGTTGCTCTCGCCGATAAAGTCGGCCACGAAGCAGTTGACGGGCTCGTTGTAGATGTCGATGGGGGTGCCGATCTGCTGGATCTTGCCCTCGTTCATCACCACTATTGTGTCGGAGAGGGTCAGGGCCTCCTCCTGGTCGTGGGTCACGTAGATGAAGGTGATACCCATCTTGCGATGTATCTCCTTGAGTTCCAGCTGCATATCCTTGCGCATCTTAAGGTCGAGTGCAGCCAGCGGCTCGTCCAGGAGAAGCACCTTGGGATAGTTCACAAGGGCGCGGGCGATGGCCACGCGCTGCTGCTGGCCGCCGGAAAGGGAGTCCACCGAACGGTCTTCGTAGTCGGTCATCGACACCATCTTCAGCATCTTCTTCACGCGCACCTCTATCTCCTTCGGGGGAAGCTTCTGCAGCTTCAGGCCGAAAGCGATGTTGTCGTAGACGTCCAGATGCGGGAACAGGGCATAGCGCTGGAACACGGTGTTGAGCGGACGCTCGTAGGGAGGGATGCCGGAGATGTCCTTGCCATCCAGAAGGATCTGGCCTTCGTCGGGAGCGATGAAACCGGCTATCTGGCGCAGGAGGGTGGTCTTGCCGCAGCCCGAAGGGCCGAGCAGGGTCACGAATTCACCCCTGCGGACATAAAAACTTATGTCGTCCAGCACCTTCTTGCCTCCGAAAGACTTGCTAAGGTGCTGTATATCGATGATATAATCCTTTGCCATCGGCTACAGGGAGAAGACGGTAAAGTTCACCTTGATACCCACCATCGCGGAAATGGCCTTCGTGTTGTAGTCCCAGCCGCAGGCGGCGTGGAACTGCACCGGCTCGATGGGACGATAGCGCGCCACGGCGCCGACGTTCAGGTCATAGACCTCCTTCATGCGGGTGTAGATGTTGCCCGTCAGCGTGAAATCGAACTCCTCCACGGGAGCATAGCGCACGCTGGGACGGAAGGTGTTGCCCTTGATGAACTCGCAGGGCACGTCCTCGAGGCCGAAGTCCACGTCTGCGACGTTGTACCAGTCCAGGCCGAGGGTGAAGTCGCCGAGCTCATACCTGTTGGAAAGGGCCACGAGCCACTCGAAACCGCCGTCAGGACGCTGGATCGCGGAGCCGGACCACCTGTTGGAGAAGGGACCGTAGCTGCCCTGCCACAGGAGGGAATAGCTGTAGAGGCCGCTGACGAAAGGACGCTCGCCGAACGGGGATGTGAGCATCTGGGCCTTCAGGGATGTATGTTCACCGAAATCGTAGCCGATAGTTGCGCCCCACTGGTAGCTGGGTAGGTTGTACCAGAGATAGGACGCTATGAGGGCGGTCTCCCCCACCGTCAGGTAATCCACATCCACGTCCCACTCGTCGTACTCGAAGCCGCCGGTGGCGATGCAGTCCTTGCCTATGGTGAAGTTGAAGCCTCCGAAATTGACACCGACAGTGGCGATGTCGACCCAGTTGTTGGTGTTGGAATAAAACGTATTGGAATAAAGGGGGTTAGGGTCGGGAGCGAACCAGTGGTTGCTGAAAGTGAAGTTGACGTGCTCACCCAGAGCCCCTTCCAGAAGTGTGTACACAGATGAATTGCCGAGCGTGAGGCCGCTTGATCCGTCGCCGGAATGTCCGGGCGTGAAGTATGGATTGAACTCAAAACGCGGAATGACCTGGAACTCGGCGTAGCTGCCGGTCCCCTCACCCTCTTGCGAATGCGCAAGGGAGCATAGCAGCATGGCTGCGAAGACTAAAAGCAGTTTCTTCATCTCTGAACATAAAAAAAATATTAGTTGAACTTCAGGCTGCAAATATAATGATTATTTGACTATTTCAAAGCTATTTTCACCGCCCCGTCTTCGACGCTGACCTCGGCGGAGCGTCCGTCGCCAAGATCCAGGACGGTCGGGCCGGCCCCGGAGGGCGCCTTTCCGGCCATTTCGAGGGCAAGGTCGTCGTAGAGGGAAAGGATACGGCGGGCATAACTGCTGAAGACTTCGCCCTTCGGAGTCAGGGACACGCTGGACTTCCCCCGCAGCAGCAGGTCACCGCCCGCCCATTTTTCAAGGGCGGCCACCTGCTGGCTCACCGTGGGCTGGCTCATGCCGAGCCGGCGGGCCGCGGCCGTGAACGAGCCGAGTTCCGCAAGGACGAGAAATGTTTCAAGCCTCCTGTCTTTCATCCGCAAAGGGCCATTTTCACAAAAATACCAAAATAAAATCGTTATCTAAACATTTTTCGTTATTTTTGTACAAATAAAGGTGGAACGGTCTGCCGCGGCAGCAATGCTGAGGAAAGTCCGGACAGAACAGGGCGCCTTGCTGCGGAAAGCGCAGGTGGGGGTAACCTCACGCCCGCCGTAACAGAAAACAACCGCTTTTTTCAGCTACTGAAAAATGCAAGGGTGAAAACGTGAGGCAAGAGCTCACGACGCAGTGCAGCGATGCCCTGCGGGTACGGCACCAGGGTCTGCAAGACCAAGTATACCGGCAGTCGAGGGCGGCCCGCCTGATGCCGGGGGGTAGGTTGCGAAGATAAATGGCAGAATCAACAGAAACCGGCTTACGGTTCCACCTTTTTTTTAAACCGAAGAGTAACACGAAATATAATATGCCAGTCAAAAACGAATTTGATGTCATAATCATCGGAGGCGGCATCACGGGTGCGGGCACAGCACGCGACTGCGCCATGCGCGGCCTCAGGGTTCTGCTCATCGAACGGCACGACATCGCCACCGGAGCCACCGGTCGCAACCACGGCCTGCTCCACTCCGGCGCCCGTTACGCCGTCAAGGACAGCGAGTCCGCCGAAGAATGCATCAGGGAAAACAAGATCCTGCGATCGATAGCCGCCAACTGTGTGGAAGACACGGGCGGCCTTTTCATTACCCTCCCGGAGGATGCCGACGCCGGCTTCGGGCTGGACTACCAGCAGAAGTTCATAGAGGCATGCATCAAGGCGGGCATCGAAGCCCGAGCCATTTCCCCCGCCGAAGCCATTGCGATGGAACCCTCCGTGAACCCGTCCCTCATCGGGGCCGTGGTGGTGCCGGACGGCTCGGTGGACCCGTTCCGTCTCTGCGCCGCCAACGTGACCGACGCCGCGATGCACGGAGCCAAAATACTACCCTACACCGAGTTCCTCGATTTCATACGCGAAGGCGACACCATACTTGGCGTGCGGGTGCGCGACTCCCGCAGCGGGCAGGAGGCCGAATACAGGGCCGCCGTGACCGTGAATGCCGCCGGCATCTGGGGGCACGGCGTGGCCGAAAAGGCCGGCGTCCACATCGGGATGTACCCCGCAAAGGGCGCGCTGCTCGTGTTCGGGCACCGCGTCAACAACGTAGTGATCAACCGCTGCCGCAAATCGGCGGACGGCGACATCCTGGTGCCGGGCGATTCCGTGACCGTGATCGGCACCACGTCCACGAAGGTGCCGTTCGAGGAGTGCGACAACATGGAAGTCACCCCCGACGAGGTGCGGCTGCTCCTTCGTGAGGGCTGCGCTCTCTGCCCGTCGCTGGCGAGCACCCGCATTCTGCGTGCCTACGCAGGCGTGCGCCCCCTGGTTGCCGACGACAGCGACCCGACCGGACGCAGCATCAGCCGCGGCATCGTGTGCCTCGACCACGAGAGCCGCGACGGCGTGAAGGGATTCGTGAGCATCACCGGCGGCAAGCTGATGACCTACCGCCTGATGGCCGAGCTCGCCACGGACGCGGTGTGCCGCAAGCTGGGCGTCGCCAAGGCATGCATGACCGCCGAGACTCCCCTGCCCGGCTCCGCCGACGGACGCATCGAATCCGTCAGCAAGCGCTTCGAAGGCAAGCCGAGCGCCGGCCAGAAAGGCGCCGCGGGCCGTCAGGGCGACCTTGTGGGCAAGATCCGTTTCAACACCGACGCCGACAAGCAGCTGGTCTGCGAGTGCGAGAACGTCACTCTTGCTGAAATAAAGTATGCCGTGGCCGAACTTGGCGTGCGCAACCTCGGCGACCTGCGCCGCCGCACGCGCGTGGGCATGGGCACCTGCCAGGGAACGCTCTGCATACGCAAGGCTGCCAAGGCCCTCGCCGAAGCGCTCGGCGACCCGTCGCTCGCCCCGAAACTCGCCGCCGACTACCTGGACGAGCGCTGGAAAGGCATGCGCGCCGTGGGCTGGGGCGACACCCTCCGCGAAATGGAGTTCATGCAAAGAGTCTATAAATACGAGAAACCCTATTCCTATGATGAAGTTTGACGTTGTTGTGATAGGAGGCGGCCTTGCCGGAATGACGGCGGCCACGGAACTTCAGCGCGCCGGCCTCCGCTGCGCCGTTGTGGCCACGGGACTCTCGCTCCACGAAGCTCCGCGCCATGATTTCAAAGCCGCAGGCGGCACCCTGCTCGCCGGCGACACCGTGGTGGGCGGAAAGATTGAAGGCGGGCGGGTGAAAAGCGTCTGCACCGAAAAACTGGGCGACGTGACCCTGGAAGCCGGGTGGTTCATTCTCGCCACGGGCAAGTATTTCTCGAAGGGCATCGTGGCCGACATGGACAGGGTCTATGAGCCCCTGTTCGGACTGGACGTGGATTTCGACGAAGACCGCGGCAAGTGGTTCGACCCGTCTTTCGCAGCGCCCCAGCGCTTCCTTGAGTTCGGAGTCAGGACCGAAGGCGGCTGCGCCCTGAAGGACGGCTCCCCCATCACTAACCTGCTGCCGGTCGGCGAAGTGCTCGCCGGGATCAGCAGCGCTCAGGGCGATGCCACCGCGGCAATCAGGCAGAGCGCGCTGGATGCAGTCCAAATTATCAGGAGGAAATAGCTATGCAGGAAAAGAATATCAGCGCAAAGAATTTCGAACAGTGCCAGAAGTGCTCGATCTGCGAGACCGTATGCCCCGTAATGGCCAACAACCCTGCCTATGGCGGGCCCAAGCGTTCCGGCCCCGACGGTGAGCGCTACCGCCTCAAGAACGGCATCTTCTTCGACGATTCACTGAAATACTGCCTCAACTGCAAACGCTGCGAGGTGGCCTGCCCGTCCGGGGTGCGCATCGCCGACCTCATCCAGCAGGCGCGCATCGAATACAGCCAGAGCAGTCCCAAGCTCCGCGACATGATGCTGGCAAGCACCGACCAGATGGGTCCGCTTGCCGGCGCCTTCGCCCCCATAGTGAACTGGTCGCTCGGCCTCAAGCCGGTCAAAGGCGTGATGGACTTTGCCCTCGGCATCGACAAGCGCCGCACCCTTCCCAAGTACTCCGCCGAGACTTTAGTGCACTGGTTCAGGAAGAACGCCGCCGACAGGCAGGACGCCTTCAAGAAGCACATAAGCTACTTCCACGGCTGCTACGCCAATTTCAACTATCCGCAGCTGGGCAAGGATTTCGTGGCCGTGATGAACGCCTTCGGCTACGGAGTGCACCTGATGGACGAGCGCTGCTGCGGCGTGGCAAAGATCGTCAACGGGATGATTCCCGCCGCCACGCGCGACGCCAAGATCAACATCTCCGAGTTTGAAAAGTCGGTAGGAAAAGGGCGCGAAATAGTGACCGTGTCCACCACCTGCACGATGACGATGCTGGAGGAATATCCTGAACTGCTGAAAGTTGACAACTCCAAGGTGAAGGATCACATCAGCCTCGTGGAGCAGTTCCTCTACAAGGCAATCGCCTCCGGGGAGGTCAAGCCCGTGTGGAAGGAAGGCTGGAAGGCGCGCGCCGCCTACCACTGCCCCTGCCACCAGGAGCGTCTCGGCCTCGGCATCTTCACCACGGAGCTGCTGAAGATGATCCCCGGAATGGAACTGACCGAGCTGGAAAGCAACTGCTGCGGCATCGCCGGCACCTACGGATTCAAGAAGGAGAACTTCAAGTATTCGCAGATGATAGGCAAGCCGCTCTTCGACGACATCGCCGCACAGGCACCGGACTTCGTGGCCTGCGAGTGCGAGACTTGCAAATGGCAGATAGAGATGTCCACGGGAGTGCCCGTGAAGAATCCGGTCAGCATCCTCGCCGAGGCCCTCGACCTGGAAGCGACGGCGGCTGCTAACCGTTGATGACCTCGCCGGCGAGGTCGTACTCGTCGGCATCCGTGATACGGACGTCCAGATAGGCGCCGACGGGCTTCCCGCCGGCGTTTTTCACTATTATCTCCCCGTCCACCTCCGGGCTCTCGGCAAAGCTGCGGCAGACAAGCGACCCGCCGGCCGCGGAGTCCACGATCACACGCTCCGTGGAGCCAATGCGGGACTGGTTGAATTCCAGGGATATGCCAGCCTGGAGGGTCATCAGTTCGTCGAGCCTGCGGCGCTTCTCCTCCTCCGGCACGGAGTCCTCCAGATGGTCGGCTCCCCAGGTGCCTTCTTCCTCGGAATAGCAGAAAGCTCCGAGCCTCTCGAAGCGGGCTTCGCGCACGAAGTCGAGCAGTTCTTCGAACTCCTTTTCGCCTTCTCCGGGGTGCCCCACGATCATGGTGGTGCGGAGCACGACGCCCGGCACGCGGGCACGCAGCTTGGCTATCAGTTCCCTTGTCCCGGCAGAGTCGATATGGCGGTGCATGTTCTTCAGCACGGGATCACTGATGTGTTGGAGCGGAATATCCAAGTACTTGCATACCTTAGGGTTATCCGCCATCTGCTCAAGCACGTCTTCAGGAAAGTCGGTGGGATAGGAATAATGTATCCTCAGGCGCTCCACGCCCTCGATTGCCGAGAGCCGCTGCAGCAGCTCGGCAAGGGCACGGCGGCCATAGAGGTCGAGTCCGTAGAAGGTGGTGTCCTGGGCTATGAGTATCAGTTCGCTGACGCCCTCGCGCACCAGGCCGCGCGCCTCTTCTTCCAGGTCTTCCATGGGCACGGACTTGTGGGCTCCGCGGATGAAGGGAATGGCGCAGTAGGAGCAGCGGCGGTCGCAGCCTTCGGATATCTTGAGGTAGGCATAGCCCCGGCGGACCTCCTGCCTGCGCGTAGTGAAGCGCGATGGCGGTGCGCCAAGGTATTTGAGCAGCGGATTGAGGTCGCGGGCGCCGAACCAGGCGTCCACTTCGGGAATCAGCGAAGGCATCTGGGCGGCGTAGCGCTGCGACAGGCAGCCGAACACAACCACCTTCTCCACATCTCCCCTTTTCTTGGCCTCGACGCCCTCCAGGACGGCCTGTATCGACTCTTCCTTGGCGTCTCCGATGAAGCCGCAGGTGTTGTAGAGCAGGTAGTCCAGAGGGGTGTCGGAGCAAACGGCAAAAGCATCTGCGGGCAGGGCCGAGAGCAGATGCTCGGTGTCGACGCTGTTCTTGGAACAGCCCAGGGTGATGACTTTAAGCCTCTTCAACTTGTGCTTCTCTTTCCTCGTCGGTCACGAAATCGAGGGATGCATACTTGACGAGCTCGTCGTACCACTCCAGGACCTTCTTCATGTGGGACACGTAGAAGCGGTCTTCGTCGTAGTTGGGCACGGCCTTGATGAAGAAAGACTTGATTTCATCGGAGGAGGCCTTCGGGCCGGGCACGGCTGCGCCTTCGTCGGCGGCCTTCTTCATCGCGGTGAACACGTCTGCGAGGCGCATTTCGCCTTCGGAGGTGTAGATTGCTATGTCTGAGAGGGTGGAGATGCGGCTGTGGGAATCGAAAGCGGTGCGCTTCTTGTCGCTGAGGGATTCGGCGATGGCGCCGTTGCGGGCCTGGGCCACGTAGAGATAAAGGCCGTGCTGCCCGGAAACGGACAGGATCTTGGCCAGATCGGTTTTCATTTCGTTGTCTTGTTTTATTGATTGTAGTAATTTATCTGTCTGTGCTGCAAGCTCTTCCTTGCTGCCGTCGTTGCGGATGGTCCAGTCGGCCTCCGATTCGTCGAAACGCTGCAGCCGGCCGCGGCGGGAGGCCTCCGGATTGCGCTCCAGGCGCAGGGCCTCAGGGGCCGTGACGAGAAGCACCTTGTCGTAGAGACCGTCGAAAGCAGGCTTGTCGAGGGCGATGGCGGATTCCACAAAGGCCAGCTGCGTGCGCTGCTGCGACTTCCAGTCCTGCAGGTCTTCCACCAGAAGCGGATACACCAGGGCTTCCAGCTTTTCGCGGAGGGCGTCATCGTCGAAGATGCGGCGCAGTTCGGCGAAAGGAATGCCCAGATGCTTCTCTATCCTGGATTTGAGGCCGGGCACGCTGTCGTAGAGCGCCTTGCAGCGGGAGTCGCAGTCATAGACCGGCCAGCCTTTGCCGGCCAGATGCCTGCAGACGGTGGATTTGCCGCCACCGATGGGCCCGGTCACGAGTATGGTCGTCATTCCGCTTCCTCCCTTTCCACGCAATCGAATACCTCCGGCTCCAGATGCCAGTCTATGACATAGGCGGGCATGTTGTCGCAATGCGGCAGGCAACGCCCGGTGAGCGAGCCCTGGAACTCGGCGTAATCGATGTAGAAATCGCAGGTCTCGGCAGGATTGCTGCGGGCCGGGAACTGGCAGCGGAACACTGCGGTGGCGGTGGACGGATACACGGAGAAGCCCGTTCCGAGCGGCAGTCCGCGCACTCCTATCTTCACTTCGGAGCGCAGTTCCACGTAGCGGACCACGTCCAGCGACCAGGCCACTTCGGTGTCGGACATTCGCACTCCGGGCGCCTGGATGAGACGCACGGCGCCGTTGACATTCTTGGACAAGTCGCTGAAACTCAGGTCCTTGGTCAATACGGCATCAAGCGAAGCAAGCGAGGCTTCGCTGCCATAGACGGTCACGGAATCGGGATGGAGCACCACCGGTCCCGCGGCCATGTACTGCGGCTTGTAGGATGCTGAGAAGACGGCCCGCACGGGCACGGTCTTGTAGTTCTCGGCAGCAAAGGAGAAGGAGTAGCTCTGGTTGAGGAAGGTGATGAGTTTCACGCTCTCCCCGAAGATTTCGGAGGAGTACTTTGTCATTTCGGCGGCGGACACGGTGTAGAGGTCGTCCCCGGAGCTGACCAGGTCTTCGGCGTGGATCTTCACCCTGATGTCCCTCTGCTGGTGGTTGAGCTGGATTAGCTTGAATCCCGTGGCCGAGCAGCGGGCGCTGACGGTCACGGACTCGCGGGCCACGCTGGCACGCCCCTTCAGGCTGCTTTCAGGCAGCACGGAGACGCTCACAACCCCTGCATATTCTTGCGAGAGGTTGTGGATCAGCCAGATGCTTGCGGAAAGCAGGAGGCAAAGGAGGAACTGCGACCAGCGCTTCAAGGGGCTTACTTGCTGTTTTCAGCGGGAGCCTGGGGAGCGCTGCTCTCAGTGAAGTCCTGCTGGAGGGAGGCCTTGTCGACGCGGATCTTCACGTCGCCGTCGACCTTCAGGAGCACGGTCCTGCTGTCGGGATTGACTTCGGCGATGGTGCCGTAGATGCCGCCTGCGGTGACGACCTTGTCGCCTTTCTTGAGGCCGCTGCGGAACTGTTCCATCTTCTTCTGCTGCTGGCGCTGGGGCCTGATCATAAAGAGCCACATCACCACGAAGATGAGGATGAGCATGATCCACATTGTCCAGCCGCCGCCTTGCTGGCCGGCTGCTCCTGCTGCGGGTGCAGCCTGGAGGAGGGTAGAAAGTAAAAACATAAAGCTTTATTTTTTGTTTATCAATTTGTCCAGCACTCCGTTCACGAATGCACGGCTTTCGGGCGTGCTGTAATACTTGGAGATTTCGACGTATTCATTTATGGTGGTGCGGTAGTCGATGGCCGTGGAATCGGCTTCGGCAAGGCCGCAGATTATCAGGGCGAGGTCGGTGGCGCAGATGCGGTTGGTGTCCCATTTCGGGGTCACTTCCGACACCATCTGGTAGTAGCGGTCGAAGTTGCGGATGGCGGTGCGCACCACATTATAGACGAATGCCTTGTCGCTGTCCTTGCCCTCGGCGCCGGGCATCTCGCTCATATAGAGCTCGGGAAGCGTCCAGGGACGGCCCTTGCCCAGCTGCTCCATGGTGCGGCAGCACCACTGCAGGGCGTACTCGAGCTCGTCGTTCCAGTATATGGAGAGGTCTTCGAGTATGTCTTCCAGATCCTCGTTGCCGGAGAATTCTTCCTCATAGATGCGGGAAAAGAGGGCCGCATCTTCGGAGAGCGACTGCCCGGGGGCTTCCAGATAGGCCTTGAAGTAATCCTTGCCGCGTATGGACTCGTAGAGACGGCGCAGGAAGACGTCGTCGTTCTCCCAGCTGATCTTCTTTTTCTTGACGAGTTTGTTAAAATCGGGATCCGTTGCGAGCAGGGGCGCGATTCCGTTGCGCACGAACTTCATATTGGGATTCAGCTCCTCCTCTGAAGGATTGAACTTTGAGCGGGCGGCCTCGATCCGGGAAAGGGCTTCGTCGGTCAGCGGGCCGGCCAGGGCAAGCAGGCGCAGGTAGAGGTCCCTGGTCGCTTCGCAGGAGCTTTCGAGCTCGTACTCTGCGTCGCCCTTGGTCATTGCAGGATTTTCCACACGCGAATAGACCACTTTGAAGGCCTTGATCCGGAGGATTCTTCTGTTCAGCATAGATTTCAAAAAAATTTTACTGCAAAGATAATAGTTATCTGAGAAAAAATTATAATTTTGCATAGTTATACATTAATTTTTTTATCGTTATGGTCAGAGACGATTACAATTCCGAGGACGTGTATTCCAAACCCGTAAGGGCCGGGAAGCGCACCTATTTCTTCGATGTGAAATCGACGAAGGGAGGCAATGACTTTTTCCTCACCATCACGGAGAGCAAGAGGCGCAACAACCCAGACGGTACGTTCACGTATGACAAGCACAAGATCTTCCTCTACAAAGAGGACTTCGAGAAGTTCCGCGAAGGTCTTGACGAAGTCATAACCTACATCAAGGACAACTGCTTCGGCGGCACCATCCCCCAGAGGGAGCCCGACGAGGGGTCCGTGGAATTCGAAGATCTGTAGCAAAGTGATACTGCTCAGGAACATACAGATCGACGACTGCCCCAGGGACGTCCTCATAGAAAAAGACGTCATAAGCAAGATAGCCCCCGCCGGCAGCAGCCGGGAATGGGATATAGCGGGCGACGTGGAGATGATGGACTGCAGCGGCAAGGTGGCCGTCCCCGGCTTCATCAACATGCACACCCACGCCGGTATGGCCCTGATGCGGGGCATCGGCGAGGATATGGTGTTCCAGGACTGGATACGCAAGATCTGGGCGGTCGAGGAGAAGTTCGACGCCGAATTCGTCTATTGGAGCACCAAGGTTGCGTGCCTGGAAATGATACGCACCGGCACCACCACCTTCAACGACCAGTACTGGTTCTTCCCCGCCGCCCACAAAGCTGCCTCCGAGCTGGGCGTACGCCATTCCCTGGGCTACGACATGATGGACAGGGGCTCTGCGGCGGAGGCCGAAAGGCAGAAAGACCAGTGCCTGCGCTGGTATGAGCACGCCCGCGAGATCTGGCAGGAAGGCAGCATCTACGAAGTGGCCTTCCACGCCGTCTATTCGGTCAGCGAACCGATGATACGCTGGATTTCGGAATTCGCCCGCGAGCGCAATCTCAACCTCCACATCCACTTGAGCGAGACCCGCAAGGAAGTGGAGGACTGCAAGGCGGCCCACGGCGGCCTGACCCCGGTGGAGTACCTCGAAGAGCTCGGCGTGCTGGGGCCCAACCTGCTCGCCGCGCACACCCTGTGGCTCACGGAGCACGACATCGAGCTGCTCGCCTCCCGCGGCGTGCACTGCATCCACAACATCAACTCCAACGCCAAGATCTCGTCCGGCTACAAGTTCCTCTACAACGAGCTGCGCGACGCCGGAGTGAACATCTGCATAGGCACGGACGGCTGCGCTTCATCCAACAACCTCGACATACTCGAGGCCATGAAGACCTCCGCCCTCTTCCAGAAGGCCTGGCGGGACGACCCCAAGTCCATGCCTCTCGAGGAGCTCCTCGCGATGGCCACGGTCAACGGAGCCAAAGCACTGAAAATCAATGCCGGCCGCCTCGAGGAAGGGGCCCTCGCCGACATTTCCATCGTCGACACCGACAACACCTTCTTCCTCTCCCCCGGCAGTTTCCTCGCCAACTTCATCTATTCCGCGCACTCCGACTGCATCGACTCCGTCATCTGCGGCGGCAAGTTCGTGATGCGTCACCGCGAGATCGAAGGCGAACGCGAGATCCTCTCCGAGGCCCGGAAGCAAATCAAACGAATGTTATAACACTATGGACGAAAGAGCTGAAAAAATCAACCACGCTGCCCGGTATCTTAAAACCGTCATCGGCAGGAGAAAATTACCCAAAATCGGCATCGTGCTGGGCAGCGGCCTCGGCAAACTGGCCGACGAGATAAAGAACCCCATCGTGATTCCCTATCGCGACGTCCCCGAATTCCCCGTCTCGACCGCAATCGGCCACAAAGGCAATTTCATCTACGGCGACCTCGGCGGCAAGAAGATCATCGCCATGCAGGGACGCCTCCATTTCTATGAAGGCTACCCGATGGAACTTGTGACCCTCGGCGTGCGCGTGATGAAGCTGCTCGGCATCGAGTTCCTCTTCGTGTCCAACGCCGCCGGCGGCACCAACCTCGACTACCACGTCGGCGACCTGGTGATCATCAAGGACCACATCAACATGATGCCCAACCCGCTCATCGGTCCCAACCTCAGCGAGTTCGGTCCCCGCTTCCCGGATATGACCTGCGCCTATGACCTTGAGCTGCAGGAGCTTGCGGAGAAGCTCGGCCTCCAGATGGGCATCAACCTCAAGAAGGGCGTCTATTTCGGCAGTACCGGCCCCACCTACGAGACTCCGGCCGAAATCCGCTTCTTCCGTGAAGTCGGAGCCGACCTTGTGGGCATGTCCACCATCCCCGAAGTCATTGTGGCGCGCCACTGCGGCATACGCGTGTTCGGCATGTCCGTGGTCACGAACGAGGCCAATTCCCGCAACGTCCCCAAGAACTTCAACGACGGCGACGACGTCGTGAAGCAGGCCGGCATAGCCGCCGACCTTATGTCGGAACTCTTCCGCAGGATGATCGAGGCTTTGTAGCCTATTTCAGAAATACGAAAAAGACGGCGAGGACCAGCAGTCCGAAGGCAACCAGATGGTTCCATTGGATTGGCTGGCCCTTGAACACAAGCATCACTATGACGGTGAAGACCGTCAGGGAGATGACCTCCTGTATCACCTTGAGCTGCAGCAGGTTGAAAGGGCCGCCGTTGCCGCTGAACCCTATCCTGTTGGCGGGCACGGTGAGGCAGTATTCGAAGAAAGCTATACCCCAGGAAAACAGGATCACCAGGATGAGCGGCCATCCCGTGGAAATCTTCATCTCGCTGAGTTTCAGGTGCCCGTACCAGGCAAAAGTCATGAAGATGTTGGAAAAGACCAGCATCAGCACTGTCCAGAATCCGTTCATTTATCTTTCCAAACTTTAAGGTACTGCTGCAGCGCCCACATCTCGTCGCGGTAGCGCGCCGCCGCAGGAAAATCGAGTTCGGCTGCGGACTTCTTCATCCGCGCCTTGTCCTCTTCTATCATCTTTTCAACCTGGGCCCGCGACATGGACCGTATCACCGGATCCTGCAGCACTGCGGCAAGGTCGGCGCGCACGAATCCGTCCTGGAAGGCGGCACCGGCATCGCGAAGCGCATCGTGGCCGAAGCCCACGCTGACCGAGCCCTTTCCGTAGTCCGAGGGATTGGGGATGTAGACCGGAGCGTCGTAGGAATTGGCCGCTGACACGCGCCCGGTGGTGCCGCCGGCAAGGCGTCCTTCCACTGGTTTCGCGCCGCCCAGCTCCGCAGCGAGGGTATTGAGGCGGGTCTGCACCTGGCGCGGGGTTATCCCGTGCTGCTTGTTGTAGGCGATCTGCCGGGAGCGCCGGCGCTCGGTCTCGCGTATGGTCTGTTCCATCGAAGGAGTGATTGAATCGGCATACATGATCACCAGGCCGTTCACGTTGCGGGCCGCCCTGCCTGCGGTCTGGGTGAGTGCCCTGCCCGTGCGCAGGAACCCCTCCTTGTCGGCATCCAGGATGGCTACCAGCGACACAGAAGGTATGTCCAGGCCCTCGCGCAGCAGGTTCACGCCCACCAGCACGTCGAAGAGCCCGTTCTTGAAGTCCTCGATGATCTCCACGCGCTCGGTAGTGTCCACGTCGGAATGGATGTAGCGCACGCGCACCCCTATCCTGCGGAGGTACTCGTCAAGCTCCTCCGCCATACGCTTGGTCAGGGTGGTCACGAGCACGCGCTCGTCGACCTCCGCACGCTTGCGTATCTCCTCCACCAGGTCGTCCACCTGGCCCTCGATCGGGCGCACCTCGATGGGCGGATCCAGCAGTCCGGTGGGGCGCACAACCTGCTCTACCACAAGGCCTTCCGACTTCTGGAGCTCGTAGTCGGCAGGGGTTGCGCTCACATAGACCGTCTGCCCGGTCAGGGCCTCGAACTCTTCAAACTTGAGAGGGCGGTTGTCGGAGGCGGCGGGAAGGCGGAAACCGTATTCCACCAGCACCGACTTGCGAGAATGGTCGCCGCCGTACATGGCGCGCACCTGGGGTATCGTGACGTGGCTTTCGTCAATGAACGTGATGAAGTCCTTGGGGAAATAGTCCAGAAGGCAGAAGGGGCGCTCGCCCTCCTTGCGGCCGTCGAAATAGCGGGAATAGTTCTCTATTCCGGGGCAGTAACCCATCTCCTTGATCATCTCGAGGTCGTACTCCACACGCTGCTTCAAGCGCTTGGCTTCCAGGCTCTTGCCTATGGATTCGAACCATTCGGTCTGCTTCACGAGGTCGTCCTGGATGGCGCTCACCGCAGCTATGGACCGCTCGCGCGTGGTCACGAAATTCGTGGCCGGGCAGATGCTCACGTGCTCCAGCTCCTCGATATGGGCGCCGGTCACCGGGTCGATGAGACTGAGGCCGTCCACCTCGTCGCCGAAGAACTCGATGCGCACCGCTTCGTCGGCTCCGCCGAGGAACACGTCCACGATGTCGCCGTGGACGCGGAAGGTGCCGCGCTTGAAATCAGTCTCGGTGCGGCTGTAGAGGGCGTCCACGAGCTTGTAGAGCAGTCCGGTGAGACTTCGCCTCTCGCCCCTTGCCACTTCGATGGTCTGGGCGTGGAAATCTTCCGGGTTGCCTATGCCGTAGAGGCAGCTCACGCTGGACACCACGATGACGTCTCGCCTGCCGCTCATCAGCGCCGATGCCGCCGACAGCCGCAGCTTTTCTATCTGGTCGTTGATGCTCAGGTCCTTTTCGATGTAGGTGTCGGTGACGGGCAGGTAGGCCTCGGGCTGGTAGTAGTCGTAGTAGGAAACGAAATACTCCACCGCATTGTGGGGGAAAAAGGCCTTGAATTCGCCGTAGAGCTGGGCCGCAAGGGTCTTGTTGTGGCTGAGGATTAGGGCAGGGCGCTGGAGGCGCTCTATGACTCCCGCCATAGTGAAGGTCTTTCCGGAGCCCGTGACGCCCAGGAGGGTGACGTCGGGCACGCCTTCCCGCAGTGCGGAACACAGCTGCGAAATGGCCTCCGGCTGGTCTCCGGCGGGCTTGTATTCAGATTCAAGGACAAATTTCATTTCGGGTGCGAATATACTAATCTTTTTATTATTTTTGTAGTAGATTTATTCGAATATGAACACGCACGAACGCAAAGTCGGCACGGTCTCCAGAGGAATCCGCTGCCCCATCATCCGCCAGGGCGACAATCTCGCCGAAATTGCAGTCAAAAGTGTACTTGAAGCAGCCCGGGACGAGGGTTTCGAACTCCGTGACCGGGATGTGGTATGCATCACCGAATCCGTCGTGGCCCGCTCTCAGGGCAACTATGCGCGAATCCAAGACATCGCAGCAGACGTCCGCGCCAAGACCGGAGGCGGCACCGTGGGCATCATCTTCCCCATCCTGTCCCGCAACCGCTTCGCCATCTGCCTTCGCGGCATGGCAATGGGCTGCCGCAAGGTGGTGCTGATGCTCAGTTATCCTAGCGACGAGGTTGGCAACTCCCTGGTGAGCCTCGACAAGCTCGACGATGCCGGCATCAATCCCTACTCCGACGTGCTCACTGAGGCGCGCTACCGCGAACTCTTCGGCGTCAATCCCCACGAGTTCACCGGCGTGGACTACGTGGCCTACTACCGCAGCATCATCGAGGAGAGCGGCGCCGAGGCCGAAATCATCTTCGCCAACCGCCCCGAGACCATTTTGAAATACACCGACGCCGTCATCACCTGCGACATCCACACCCGCGCACGCACAAAGCGCAAGCTTGCGGCAGCCGGTGCCCGCGTGGTGCTGGGCATGGACGATATCCTCAACGCCCCCGTGGCCGGCAGCGGTTTCAACAGCAAATACGGACTGCTCGGCTCCAACAAAGCCACCGAGGACAGCGTGAAGCTCTTCCCCAACGAATGCCGTCCCCTGGTGCTCGACGTGCAGAAGCGCATACTCGAAGCCACCGGCAAGTGCGTGGAGGTGATGGTCTATGGCGACGGCGCCTTCAAGGATCCCCAGGGCAAGATCTGGGAGCTCGCAGACCCGGTGGTCTCCCCCGCCTACACCGACGGCCTTGTCGGCACCCCCAATGAGCTTAAGCTCAAGTACCTGGCAGACAATGAGTTCGCAGCCCTCAGCGGAGAGGCCCTGAAAGAAGCCATTTCCGCATCCATCAAGGCGAAAGACGCCGACCTGAAAGGCAAGATGGCCTCCGAAGGCACCACCCCCCGCCAGCTGACCGACCTCATCGGTTCGCTCTGCGACCTGACCTCCGGCTCCGGCGACAAGGGCACCCCCATCGTGCTCGTGCAGGGATATTTCGACAACTACACCAGCAAGTGACAGAAGAAGCGCGCAACATAGCTCTGGCAGCCCTTGAAGGCGAGACCCGCTACGACGGATCTCCCTTCATCGAGCATGCCGACGGCACGGCCCATATCGTCGGAGACGAAATAGGCCTGCCGGAGCCTTGTGTTGCCGCTGTCTATCTCCACGAGGCCACCCGCTGCCATAAAGACATAGACATCAGCGCATTTCCCCAGGACGTGCGCATGATGGTGGACGGCCTCAACAAGATTTCCACCATAAAGCCCAAGGACACGCGACTGGAGGCGGAGAAATACAAGAAACTGATAGTCCAGTACTCCACCGACCCGCGGGTCAGCGTGATCAAGATAGCGGACCGCCTCGAGGTGATGCGCCACCTGGACATCTTCCCGAAGATGTCCCGCGACCAGAAGCTCCTCGAGACCCTGATGCTCTATATGCCCCTGGCGCACCAGCTGGGCCTCTACAACATCAACAGCGAACTCGGCAACATCTACCTGCGGCACGCCGAGCCCCAGCAGTACCGCGCCATCAACTTCAAGCTGAAGGCCACGGAAAAGGACCGCGAACGCCTGACCGAAGAGTTCGTGGAGCCGCTGAAGAAGAAACTCTCCGACGCCGGCATCTCCTACAAGCTGAAAGTCCGCACCAAAAGCGCCTACTCCATCTACCGCAAGATGCAGGTGCAGAAAGTGCCCTTCGAGGGCATCTACGACGTGTTCGCCATTCGGTTCATCATCGATTGCGAGCCCGACCCGAAGCTGGAGAAGGACCTCTGCTGGAAAGTCTACTCATACGTGACCGAGGAATATGAGCCGGATACCAAGCGCCTGCGCGACTGGATCACCACCCCTCGTCCCAGCGGCTACGAGTCCCTCCACATCACCGTCAAGAACAAGCAGGGAGCCTACATAGAGGTGCAGATACGCACCAAGCGCATGGACGAGATGGCGGAAAACGGCCCCGCGGCGCACTGGGCCTACAAGGGCATCAAGCATGAGGCCTCCACGGACCGCTGGCTGCTGAGCGTGCGCGACGCCCTCGGCCACCCCCTGGACGCCACCCCGGAAGACCTCCCCGCCCCTCCGGACAAAGAGATTTTCGTGTTCACCCCCACCGGCGAGCTCAGGATCCTCGCCGCAGGTTCCTCCGTGCTGGATTTCGCCTTCAACATCCATTCGGGGCTCGGCGCCCGCTGCATAGGCGGCCGGGTCAACGGCAAGGCCGTGCAGCTGAAGGAAAAGCTCAAAACCGGCGACACCGTCGAGATCCTGACCCGCAAGGACCAGAGGCCATCGCGCGACTGGCTGAACTGGGTTGTCACCTCCAAGGCCCGTTCCAAGATCAAGCTGGAGCTCGACGCAGACGAACGCAAGAGGGCCGCCGAAGGGCGTGAGACCCTGGAGCGCCGCCTGAAGAACTGGAAGCTGGAGTTCCCGGACGTGATGTTGACCGAATACATGAAGGCCCACAAATACAGTTCGGTGCTTTCATTCATGGCCGCAATCGCGAAGGGGGAAATCGACGTGGCCGACATCAAATCGTTTATCCTAGAGAAGAACGAGGGGCACCACGAAGAAGTGCAGCAGGACACCGTCACCCCGGAAAAGACCCTTCAATACAGCGGCACCGGGGAGGACATCCTCGTGCTCAACGCCAAGAACGTGAAGGGCCTGGACTACAAGATGGCCGCGTGCTGCAACCCGGTGTTCGGAGACGACGTGTTCGGTTTCGTGACCCGCAGCGCCGGCATCAAGATCCACCGTGTCTCCTGCCCCAATGCCGCCCGGCTGCTGGAGCGCTATCCCTATCGTATCCAGAAAGTCATCTGGCAGGACAACGCCTCCGCCGGCACTTTCCAGGCCACCCTCGTTGTCACGGCCGAGAACGAGACGCCCGTGATGAGCGCCATCCTCGATGTGACCGGGCAGTTCCGTGTGTCGGTGCGCTCCCTGACGGTGAATGAGAATCCGCGCAACGGCACGCAGGAGATCACCATACGCATGCTGGTGCCGTCCAACCTCGAGCTGGACAAAGTCATTTCGCAGGTGGGCAACCTGCGGCAGGTAATCAAGGTGAAGCGGCTCTAGAGAGCCCCGTTCCTGCTAGATATCCACGTCTTCGAGTTCCTGCTCGGAGCGGAGGTTCGCGCGGATGAAGTTCTGGCGGTCCACCGTGTTGTCGCCCATGTAGAAGTCCATTATTTCGATGATGGACTCTTCCTCAGCAAGGGTCACGGGGTCGAGGCGCATGTCGTCGCCGATGAAGTCGGAGAACTCGTCAGGGCTGATTTCGCCGAGGCCTTTGAATCGGGTGATTTCCACTCCGGTCTTCAGGGCGTTGATGGCTTTCTCCTTCTCTTCCTGGGAATAGCAGTAGCGGTTCTCCTTTTTGTTGTGGACCCTGAAAAGGGGCGTCTGGAGGATGTGGACGTGGCCGCGGCGGATGAGGTCCGGGTAGTACTTCATGAAGAAGGTCAGCACGAGCATGCGGATGTGCATTCCGTCGTCATCGGCATCGGTGGCCACTATGATGTTGTTGTAGCGGAGGTTGTCCAGTTCGTCCTCCACGCCCAGGGCGTTGACCAGCAGGCTGAGTTCCTCGTTTTCAGCCACTTTCTTGCGGCTCTCCTTGTAGCAGTTGATGGGCTTGCCGCGGAGGCTGAAGACCGCCTGGTATGAGGCATTGCGCGCCTGGGTGATGGTGCCGCTTGCGGAGTCGCCCTCCGTGATGAAGATGCTGGACTTGTCGATGAATTCCTGGTTCTTTTCGGTGACCTTGTCGTTGAAGTGGAATTTGCAGTCGCGGAGCTTGCGGTTGTAGATGTTGGTCTTCTTGTTGCGCTCGCGGGTCTTTTTCTGGATGCCGGAGATTTCTTCGCGCTCCTGCTGGGAGGCCTTGATCTTCTCTTCGATGACGGGCACGATCTCCTTATGGATGCGGAGGTAATTGTCCAGGTTCTTGGCCACGAAGTCGTTGACGAAGCTGCGGATGGTGGGGCCGATGTCGGTCTTGATGGTGCCTTTTTCGTCGCGGGTCTGCTTCTCCCACATGTAGTTGCTGCCCAGCTTGGTCTTGGTCTGGCCTTCGAAATTGGGCTCCTGAATCTGGATGCTTATGGCTCCGACTATGCCCTGGCGGCAGTCTGCGGGTTCGTAATTCTTTTTGAAGAAGTCCTTGAGGGTCTTGGCGATGGCCTCGCGGTAGGCGGCGAGGTGGGTGCCGCCGTCGCGGGTGTTCTGGCCGTTGACGAATGAGGATATGTTCTCGCCGTAGGCGTTGCCGTGGCTCAGCACGATTTCGATGTCTTCGCCTTCCAGGTGGATGGGCGGGTAGAGCGGCGCCTCGGCGAGATTCTCGTTGACGAGATCGAGCAGGCCGTTCTCGGATTTGTAGGAGGTGCCATTGAGGACGAGGGTCAGGCCGCGCTTGAGGTAGGAGTAGTTCTTGATCATGGTCTCGACGTAGTCCATGTTGTAGTGGAACTCGCCGAACATCATATGGTCGGGGTAGAAGCGCACGAGGGTGCCGTCCTTCTCCTTGGTGGGCTCCTTGCCGCTGTCTTTCAGTTCTCCCCTTTCAAACCGGGCCCAGGAGCATTCGCCGCCGCGGTGGGAGCAGACGTAGAAGCGCTCGGACAGGGCGTTGACGGCTTTGGTGCCCACGCCGTTGAGGCCGACGGACTTCTTGAAGGCCTTGTCGTCGAACTTGCCTCCGGTGTTCAGGATGCTCACGGCTTTCACCACCGAGTCGAGCGGGATGCCGCGGCCAAAGTCCCGGACGCTGACCTCGCCTTCATCGATCTGGATCTGGACCTGCTTTCCGAATCCCATTGCGAATTCGTCGATGCAGTTGTCCACCACTTCCTTGAGCAGGACGTAGATGCCGTCGCCGGGGTTGTTGCCGTTGCCGAGCCTTCCGATATACATACCGGGACGCATCCGGATATGCTGCACACCTTCGAGGGTGATGATGTTGTCGTCTGTGTATTTGATCTGGTCTGCCATTTGATCTGCCATAGTACCGAATTCGAATCCTACAAAGTTAATAAATTTTGTAATTATCCGAAAACCCGCCGCTGGTATTTCTCTCCCCGGGGGTGTTCTGTTATCGGCGGCGGTGGCAGGGTTCGGGTAGCCTGTCCTACAGGAGGAAGAACAGCGCCACGCCTATAAGGCTGACTGCCAGACCGATGATTTCCTTGATGCGTATCTTCTTTTTCTTGAAGATGAGCTCCGGGATGATAATCAGGGCAGGAGTCATCGCCATGATAGTCGAGGCGATGCCGGCGTTGGCGTAGCGCACGGCCATAAGTGAGAGCGAGACCCCCAGCGCCGGGCCGAACAGGGTGATGATCGATGCGTATTTCATGGCCACCGGGTCGCCGATCGCTTTTTTCAGCTTCCCCAAGCCGCCCGACAGCACCAGCATCGCAAAGAAGCCCGCTCCGCCGATTATCGCCCTGAGCATCGTGGACGCAAAAGGCATCATCGTTTCCATGAGCGCAGGAGCATCTCCGGGAATGGCGGCCGAGTAGTGCTGCATGCCGATTTTGCTCAGCACCAGGCCGACCCCCTGACCTATTCCGGCCCCGATTCCAAGCAGGATTCCCTTCAGCGGAAGGTCCAGCCGGAAGTGGTTGCCGGAATCGCGGCTAAGTATGGAAATAGCTATACCTGAAAGGGTTACAGCCATTGCGAATATGGACTTCCAGCCGAGGGTCTCACCGAGCATGGCCCAGCTTGCCACCGCCGCCATCGGGGGCGCAAGAGTCATCAGAAGCTGTCCGAAGCGCGGACCGATGAAAGTATAGCAGTTGAACAGGCACCAGTCGCCGAACAGGTACCCGACCGCAGCCGAGAGCCCCAGCCAGAGCCATGTCTTTCCGTCGGCGTAGACGGGATATGGGTGGCCGATCGTGATCCATAGCACCAGCCCGAGAAACAGGGTGGCGAGTACCAGCCGAAGCACATTGGTGACCATGGCGCCCACCCTGCGGCTTGCTTTGTCGGCAAACCAGGCAGTGACGGTCCATGAAAGTGCTACCAATAGCGAGATTATTTCTCCTAAATGACTCACAAGAAATCGTTTGCGGCTGCAAATATATCAAATAAAATCATATCTTAGTCTTGTTCCCCGGCGTCGTCGTCCTGACTTTCGAATTGATGGACAACCACCTTCATGTCACCCTATATGGATCAAAGTGCTGCCGCTGGAAGAATAATAACGCCAGCGGGAGCAAAAACGGGCGATATTGCTGCCGCTGGAAGGAAATCCTTGCCAGCGGGAGCAGCAAAGCATTGGCGGCGGCAGCGAGGCACTTGTGAAGACCATCCACAGTGCTGCCGCTGGAAGAATATTAATGCCAGCGGGAGCGAATACGGGCGATATTGCTGCCGCTGGAAGAATAATAATGCCAGCGGGAGCAAATACTGGCGATAATGCTGCCGCTGGAAGAATAATAATGCCAGCGGGAGCAGTGGCAGTGGCGGGAGCAGCTCAGGGGCGGCAGCTCAGGGGCGGCAGGAGGCGTCGAGGATCTCGGCGAGGTCGCGGACGGGGCGGTCGCTGTAGCGGCGGAAGGTGGAGAGGCAGAGGGGGCAGGCGGTGGCGATGGCGTCGGCGCGGCTGGAGTACAGGTTCTCCAGCGACTTGCGCGTGATGACCTCCCGGTGGGCGAAATCGAGGGTGAGGCTGCCGAGCGACCCGCCGCAGCAGACGCTCTCCTCACGGTTCTTCTCCGCCTCGGCAATGCCGGCTGCCTGGCCCAGGAGCCTGCGCGGAGATTCATAGATACCGCACCCGCGCCCAAGCTCGCAAGGGTCGTGGTAGACGTAGCAGATGTCGCTCTTCTCAAACCTGAGTCTCCCCTGCTGCACGAGTTCATCGAAATAGTCGGCATAGCTTACCACCCTCACGCTCGGCAGGGCATAACGCTCCGAGAACATCTTATAACAGATGGGGCAGCTCAGCACAAGAGTGTCGGCGCCGCTGCCCAGAATGACCTCCTCGTTCTTGCGTATCAGCGAGATAGCCGCATCGATGCGCCCTGCGGTCAGAAGCGGGCGGCCGCAGCAGAGGCCCTCCTCCCTGTCCAACCAGACATAATTGACACCGGCCTTGTCGAGAAGCGAACACACTGCCTTCCCGACCGAAGGAGTGAGCCGCGTCATACACCCCGAGAAAAACGCTACCTTCGAAGCAGCAGCACCATCGACACCGGCAACACCGGCAGCACCAGCAGCGAAACCGGCGCCACCAGCAGCACCGGCAGCACCGGCAGCACCGGCAGCACCAGCAGCGACACCGGAAGCACCAGCAGCACCAGCAGCACCAGCAGCGACACCGGCAGCACCGGCAGCACCGGCAGCACCGGAAAAAGCCGCAGAGGCGGCACGGGAGAGCGGCGCCGTGTCGATGGCGGCGAAGTCCGGGGTCAGGCCGTAGCGGCGGGCGGAGCGCTGCGCCACCCGCATCCTGGGCCCCTCGACCCCCACCTGGCAGACCGCCTCGCACTTGCCGCAAAGCAGGCACTTGTCGCTGATCTCCTCGATGCGCTTCTCGTTGCCGCGCCGGATCTGGCGGTTGAGATAGACCGTGCAGTCCTTGATATTGACCTTCTGCGCGCTCATCGGGCAGGCGTCGATGCACACGCCGCAGCCCGGGCAGCTCAGCACCTGCACCTTGGCAAAGCCCTTGCGCGGATGCCTGATGCGGAGCCCGGCGTTGCGCATTGGGATGAGCATCATCTCCGCCGGGATATGCATATACCTGGTGAACGGCAGCACCACCATAAACACGCCCAGGACAATGCTGTAGGCCCACCATGTGGGCAGAAGGTTCAGGTCGTTACCCAGGAACTGCCGGAACACCCAGTTGGCCGGGATGGTGAGGAAGGAGCCGCCGCTGATGTGGGCCGTGAAGCTCTCGGCAAGCAGCCTGAGCGGGAAAATGGCCCAGAGCGAATAAAGTCCCACGCGGTCGAGCAGGCTGGGCCTCGTGGTGCGGCGCATGCCGAAGAAACGGGAACGCACGCGCTTGACGATCGCCAGGCCGATTCCGGTCAGTATCAGCAGGAGGAAGAAGTCCATGAGGAAGAAGAGCACCGCTCCCCCGATGGTGGACTCATTCTCCGCCACAAAGTAGTTGAAAAAGATGGGATAATAGAAAAGATGCACCCGCTCGGGGCAGTAGATAAAGACCTCCAGATGCCCGAGGAGTATAATCATGAACCAGCCGAACGCAATGGAAGAGTGCATAAAGCCCAGAAGCTTGTTACGCTTCCATAACTTGACGTGCAGCAGGCAGTTGCAGAAAATGTCCCATACATTCTTCAGGGCCGTGCGGGGAGTTATCAGCGACACCAGGAAACGGCGCCGGTCGTCTTTCGGCAACTGGTACAGGATACGGAATATGCCGAATAAGCAGTAGCCGAGCACAAACACCATTCCGATGAGGAACGGTAGCACGAACGGGTCGAATCCAGTGGCAAACCTCTCCCTCATACCTTCTCATAGATGCGGCAGAGGCTCAGTATGAGGTGCCGCGTGTTTATTCCCCGGGGGCATACCATAGTGCATTTCCCGCACAGCATACAGCAGGACAGCATCCTGCCCACGTCCTTGCCGCGCTGAAGATTCAGGATCACTTTCCTCACGCTCATCCCGGACCAGGGCCCGGCAGTGCAGGTGGATGTGCACGACCCGCAGGCCATGCACACGCGCACGCCCGGCTCCAGCGCCTCCAATCGGCGGTAAAGTGTCAGGTCCACCTTGTCCAGCTGCACCGACGAACTCTTCGACAGGCCGAATCCGAAATCAATCCCTTCCATTCAGATAATTGTATATGTCCAGAGCTGCGGCACGCGCCTCGGCCACGGTCTCGGGAACGGTCTTGGTGCCCGTGCAGGCCCCGGCGAAGAAGATGCCCGGACGGTTGGATTCATTGATGCGGTAGATGTTGTCGCGGCTGCGCATGAAGCCGTCGGAATCCACGTCGGCGTGGACCATGCGTGCCAGCCCCTGCGTGTCTTCGTTGCAGAGCATGCCCGCCATCAGCACCAGCAGGTCGGCGTTCAGCTTCACGGGAGTGCCGGCAAGGGTGTCCTCCGCCTTCAGCACCACGTGGCCGTGGATGTCTTCCGAGACCTCCGAGACGCGCCCGCGGACGAAATGGATGCCGTGGTCGCGCTGCGCGGCGATGTAGAAATCTTCGTACTTCTTTCCGAAGAGCCGCAGGTCCATGTAGAAGCACCACACTTCCGCCGACGGGAACTTCTCCTTCATCTCGATGGCCTGCTTGATCGCCGTCATACAGCACACCTTTGAGCACTGGGGATTGCCAGCCTTGAGGTCCCTGGAGCCGACGCAGTGGACAAAGGCCACCCGGGCG
>JAEEGJ010007408.1_pt1 | contig 31492 bp, 28 predicted proteins | sample 8958761 | NCBI WGS metagenome assembly JAEEGJ01 (sample SAMN16246546, study PRJNA631951) | gut metagenome | biome: gut microbiome; feature: rumen; material: RS-attached | host: Bos | place: Iran: Karaj | collected 2018-10
TACTTGCCTTAAAACCCTTTTTTACCGGACCAATGATTTCCGAATAACTATAAGCATAGGTAGTTGCATTAATAACACCAGAATCAGTATTAATGCTAAGAGTTCTGCTGGAATAACTCGTCCCACTCGTCGGACCTGTTAATGTGAGACTGTATTCGTATCGGACATAATACTCATAAACCTCCTTTTCAGAGTCTTTATCACACCCTAAAAACAAGGGGACCACACATAATAGAACCCAAAGAAACCTTTTCATAGTTTTATTCTATTTCTTTAGGTGCAAAAGTATTGAATTATTGGGAAACAAAGTGCAGGTTGCCCAAAAAGGGGCCGATGCCCGCACGCAAAACAAAATAGCACAAAAGAGGACAGCCCCCAATTGTATCATTTTCCAACTATTGATTATCTTTGCTTTACCTGATTATTTAGAAATGAAAAGAATATCATCCTTCATCGTCCTAATTGCAACAACATTCGGGTTGTCATGCACTGATAAGCCAATAGATAATCTTGTTGTAGAAGAGCCTTCGACTCCGGTAATTCCGATTAAATTAGATACTCTGACTATATCAGACAAACTAATTGAGCTTGATTGTAATTATAACGAATACACATTTGCCGTTAACGTAAACTGTGATTACGATATTATCATTCCTGTTGATTGGGTAAGTAGGGTAAAGACCAAGGCAATGCGTACAGACAGCATAACATTGTGTATATGTGAGAATAAAACATATTACCCTCGTGAATGTGATATTATAATCCAATCTTTGGATAGTATCATGTCAGACACACTACGCCTTCGCCAAGAAGAAGGTTTTAATTCGTTAGCTAAAGCATTAAAGAGAGATGAATCTATTTCTCTCTTTTACAAAGCTTTGGTTCTCACAGGTATGATTGACTCAATTAGAGAATATGTTGATGAATCTTTTGTTAGCCGCGAGCTTGAACAAAACCGTTTTTATTTTGGCTATTCCTGGTATAGCGTTACCTATCATGATTATATGTGTATTCGATATACTATTTTTTGTGAGACAGATTCTATTCTCTCCTCAAAATATGACATCAATACTATTGATGATTTGTTTGTTTATTCTAAAAAAGTATATGATGAATCTTTTCCAGAAGATGCGAACCAATATGATAAAGACTTTACTGATCGTAGAAATCCGCTAAATAGATTCATTTCGTATCATATACTTCCAATGGGTGTTAGTTATGATAAGCTAAATCCTTCTCATGAAGAGATTAAGCGACGTTTTATTAAATGGAATGAGATTGATTTTGAAGATTATTATTCTCCATTGTTGCAACACTCCTTGTTGAAGATTAGTACGCCATATCAGTCAGAAATAAGATTCATAAACAGAAAGGGAACAGAAGTGGAGGGAATATCAATAGATCCGAATGGTATAGAGGCATCCAACGGATATGCATATTATCTTTCAGATATTATCACTTACGGGAAGTTTGAAAGAGAAAAAGTGCTGAATACTAGATTAAGGATTTTACCAACCACTATGTTTCCTGAGATAATGAATAACGGCGCTCGCGATAGTTCATACTATGATGATGGTAATAGAATGGTGGTTTCTCTCAATGATCACTTTAAAAAGTCTTATTGCGTATCAGATGATACACAGTTTTTCTTGAGCTATCTTAAAAGGGGGTATAACAGCTTTATGGGTGATGAATTATTTCTCGGTTCACAATTCGATATTAGTTTTAAACTGCCCTCAGTTCCAACGGATGGTCTTTATGAGATTAGATTTAGAGGTTCACATGGTAACGATCGGCCAGATGTTGTTCAGTTTTATTTGAATGGTGTTGAATGCGGATCTCCCATCTCTTTCTTTAATCCTAGAGAAAAATGTCTTGACATATGGGTGCAAGATGATGTTTTTAGTGGGCTAGAGAATGAAGATTCATTAATTAATGCAAATGATGATTCTTTGAGAGTCCATGGATATATGAAAGATGTGGCATCTTATACTACTTATGATTATCGTCCATATCGTGACAAAGATCATATGCTAAGAAGAATTATATGTTCAGATGTATATTTGGAAGCAAATAATGATTACTATCTGAGGATTAAGAAACTAGACCAAGGTGAAGATGCGGAAAAAAGGAGTATGCGTTTAGATGTGATAGAAATAGTTCCTAAATACATCTATGATGGTCCTATTCGTGAAGATAAGAATTAATATTAGGGAAAAACTGGTCGTATAGCGCATCCTTGATAACGAGATATAGAACCAATGCCGTGCCATGGATCTCCCCAACTATTTGTATTGAAGCAAATACACGAAGAGTAGGATGCATTAGTACTTTGAAGTGAGTTTGACCAATAATAACCAAATTCGCTCAGGGTGTAGATTTCCCCTTGCACTCCATCGCTAGCTGAAGGTAGAAATATGGATTTATCTTCGTAGCCAGCTTTTTTTCCACTGATTATATATCCTTTTTTTCCATTGATTGATGTCCACGTCCAAATACAAGAATCCACTAACTCCTTTATCTCGGCATATGTGGGCATTCTCCAATTATCTCCCCACATTATGTGTGCTATATCATCTTCTGCGTCAAGTGTCATCTTATAGTCAACGAAACCGTTAAATCCTAAACTGGTGTTGTTATTATATTTGGTTATACTAGTTGTGTGTTGTTTATTATTTGTATTATAAACCATTTTGTTGTATTTGTAGTTATAAGATGAATAAACATCCTTAGTTCCTAATTCTCCCCAGGCATAATAATTACCAGATTCTTCAGGCTTTTCGGCACCTATATTGCATGTCGCCCATTTTACGGATAGGCCTAAGTCAACATACTCTTTCACAATCTGAGGTTCTGCCACTGTAACTGTACATTTTCTTTCAACCCCACACATAGAGGCTGTGATGATTGTTGTTCCAGTCGATAAACCTGTAACAACGCCGATTTCGTCAACTACAGCAATATTGGGATCATCGGTAGTCCATTTTACTCTTTCACTAACATCAATTCCATTATTCATGGCAGAAGCGGTTAGACAATATCTGGGGGAAATATTAGGATGAATAGTAACGAATTGCTCACTGATAGTTAAAGATAATTGACTGATCCAATTCTTTGATTCAATTACAGGACGAACTGATAAACCTTCACTTCTACTTGCCATATTTATATTACAACGATAATGTTCACTTCCATTATTCGGTGACAAATTGAGACAAAAAGCTTTGTCGAGACTTATAGGGTCATATGAATAATAATAGTTGCCAAGTGTTATTTGATAAAGTGAACTGGACCAATAAGTAGCTTGGTCATAGCTTAGTGTATTATTAAGTACGGGTAACACTATAGAACGATCTGTAAAACCGTCTATTTTGCTGGTCAAAACAATACAACCATCCTTTTTTGACCCACTACAATTGTTTAATAATTCTTCGAATTCTTCTTTTGTCGGCATACGCCATCCTTCACCCCATTTTATGTTTGCTACATCATCGCACAACTCCAGTTCAGTCAAATTGTCAACTACACCTTCTTCAGAAATGTAGTTGTATTTTTGAATATTGAAAAAATATCTTCCATCTGAATAACGAACGTAATCGTACCATTTGTAGTCATATGCATAATATCTATCCTTTGTCTCTATTTCACCCCATGCATATTTTTGACCAATATCATAAGGATCAAGTGAACCGACATTGAAAGTTGCCCAATTTACACTTAAACCTAAATCAACGTACTCATGTTCGATTTCAGATTCAGCATAAACTTTAATGGTATACTGTGCAATTTGAGATTGGATAGATGCTGTTATTGTTGTGTAACCTGGTGCAAGAGCTTTAATAGTATTAGATGATCCTTCCTGATATTCAACGTCTGCAACATGGGGGTTGCTTGATGTCCATTTTATCATATCATTTAGTGTTATCACATCATTCCCTTTATTAACTGATGCTTTTAATGAAAGTCTGTATCCTGGTAATAAAAATGCAGAATCCGAATCAAAAGAAATACTAATGGTTGAGAGCCATGAATCTGATGGAGAAACGGGCCTTACAGAACAACCTATGTCGCGTCTGAATCTACCCAAATTGTTTAAATAGATGCCTTTAGCCAAATCTTTATATTCATAAGATGAAATATCGGTTTCAATAGTGCTTGACCAATAAATGCTGTTAAAACCATATGTATTATTTTCTTTTGGTCGTGTTTCAGGTATAAAAATTGAACGATCTGTATAACCTGCAATTTTGCTTGTGACGATATACCCACTAACGCCATTTATCGTCGTTTGAGTCCAACTACAATTGTATTTTAATTCTTCTAATTCAGCAAATGATGGCATTCGCCAACTACCACCCCATTTAACATGAGCCACATCATCATCAAGAGAAAGAGTTCTCAATCCGTCTATATAACCATCACGATATTTATAATTGGGCTGGGTATAACTGTCTTTTTTCTCTAATTCCCCCCATGCGTATAAATCTCCAAAATCTTCCGGGGTTATAGCGCCAACATTGAAAGTCGCCCAATTAACGCTCAATCCTAAATCAACATAATTATGATCAATGTTTGTTTCACTAGCAAGAACGTTAATGGTACACTTCGCTTGGATATCATTAATGGAATAGTAGATATTTGCAGTTCCCTCAGAAAGGGCCATTACGACCCCATTTTCGCCAACTATTGCGACTGTAGGATTATCTGAACTCCAAATTCCAGATCCATAGATGACAGAATCTTTATACAAGACTGTAGGTGTCAGAGAAAAAGAATAGCTGGGAAAAACCGTTCTTTGCTCATAGTTTAGAGTGATTACTGTATTATCGAACCATTCTTTTGAGAATCTAACAGGTCTAACAGAAAGACCATAACAACGATCGTAAACGGTCGTTGAATGTTCAAGTGAATCTATTCTTAGAGCATATGCCGTGCGTGGTCGCTCTCCATTCAATTGGTTGGACCAATAAGAAGCGAATGAACCGGCATTTATCAATTTGTTATCTTTTAAAACACCTGAAGCTGGGAGGAAAATAGATCTATCCTCGTAGCCTTCTATCATACTGGTTATTAACCATCCAGTGGTGTTATTAATCGCGGTCCATTTCCAATCACAATTATTCTCTAATTCTATCCATTCTTCCTTAGATGGCAATTGCCAATCATTTCCATAAAGAGATTTTACGACATCATCGTCAATATCCAATAGAGTTTTTCCGTCTACAATTCCATATTCTTCTAAAGGGCAATATTTCGTCAACAAAGAACTATTTTCCTTTTTCCATTGGTATGTAGACCAAGTACAAACTTCTTTTGTGTTAGTTTCTCCCCATGCATAATAATCACCATATTCTTCGGGAGCATTCGCGCCAATATTGCAAGAGGCCCAATAAACGCTTAAACCTAAATCTACATAACTGCATTCAAGAGGCAAAGTCCTGAATGATTGTATCATTCCATTTTTGACGATATTCTTGTAGGTATAATATACGCGGTAGTAATACTTTTCATTAGGTCTAAGGTTTTCTATGAGAACTGATACCTGATTGTTGCCCATTATGGGTTCTTTGGCTTTGACTTTTTGTATTGAGCCTTCCTTGAAAGTGCTATCTGTAGAGATTTCGATCCCACATTCTATTTTGTCAATAGAATCGGGTAGGGATATCATTAGTTCAATTCTTGCATCTGTTTGTCCTGTTTGTGATATAAAGAGACTATCTATGCGAATTGTATCTCCTCTATCCGTAATTATTACTTTGTCGTTTGGATTGTAAACTATCTGTTTTTCATCTTCACAACTTAAAGAAAACAGAAGCAATGACAGCAAGTATAAAACAGTTATCCTTTTCATTATTTGTGGCTAATGATAAACGAAACAAATATAGCAAATTATGCTATAAATAATACATCCACAGGCTAATGAGAGAAATGCAGTTTATTTGTGCAAACGGATTACTATCCTTAAATGTACATAGAATATAGAAGGGACAGTTCTACTATTATTCCATTGTCACCCCAGCAACCACCGCGCAAGCAGGTAAGCCACGCCGCCCACAATCAGGATGGGACCCAGGAAATCGCTGAACACAATCACCAGCACGATTATGGCTACAGCAACGATGCCACCCACGATGGCACCGGCAGGAACACCGTTCCCCTGAGGTGAGGGCTTGGGCTGCTGATTGAGCTCCCGTTCCTCTTCCATATGCTCCTGGAAGTCAAAAACGTCGTAATCAAGCATGATAGACCGGGTTAGGTTCGTATCCGCGAATATAATCAATTACCTGATAACCAAGTGAAATAGTACAAAAGGGGACAGATTCCAATTGTTCTTTTTTTCTACTTTTGATTATCTTTGCTAGACCTAATTGCTTAAATATGAAAAGGCTAACATTCTACATTGCTGTCGCAGCAACAGTATTTGCAATTTCATGTACAGAAGTATTAATTAATTCTCCGGTTGAAGAGGAGGCTTTGACTCCAGTAGTTCCTGAACAAATAGATACTCTGACCATATCGAATAAACTACTTGTATTTGACTGCTCTCAGAACACGTACACATTGGCAGTGAATGTCAACTGTGATTACGATATAATTATCCCGGTAGACTGGGTTAGTAAGATAAATACAAAGGCGATGTGCTCAGACAGCATAACCTTGAGCATATCTGCAAATCATAACTATTATAAGCGTGAATGTGATATCATAATACAGACTCAGGACAGCATACTGAGTGATACAATTCACATCACCCAGGATGAAGGTTATGAGTCTCTTAGAAAACTCATCAAATCAAATACGGACTGCTCCATCTTTTATCAAGCATTACATCTAACGGGGCTGGAGGATTCACTTATAGCCTTTATAGATGAAAGTTATCCAAGTATAGATTATGAATGGACATATCGGGCCGTACTTGATGGCGATAATCACCATACTCACATCACCTCTTATGAGACGGATTTTGAGGTAATTCCTGAGTTGAGGCTGTTCAAGTTCACAGCCTTCATCGTCCCAGATTCCTTCTTGGTCGATGAGTATTATATTCACAATGTAGATGAGTTGCGTGAATTTGCTAAAACCGTATATAATGACCCTTCCAACATGGATTTGGATGACAAGGACAGAAACAGCCCCTTGAACAAACTAATATCGTATCATATTTTGCCGTGCTGGTTGACGTATGACCAGCTAAACGCGGCACAGACGGAAATAGTTAGAAGATACTATATAAAAGAGAAACAGGATATTGAGGATTTCTATGAAACCCTCATGCCTCATTCCGTAATGCGTATAAGTTCTGCATATAGTGGACATGATCCAAACAGTCGCATAGGTATATTCATAAACCGTAAGGGAACGGCAGCAACTAATCTGGTAACAGAGGGAGTAGAGATCCTGAGTGGTAGGAATGGTGAATACAAAGACAATATGAACATGACTTTGAATGGCATCTATCATTATATCACCAAACTATTGCTGTATGATGATTTCACCAGGAATCATACCCTGGAGTGCAGAATGAGGTTCATGGCAAATACTCTGTCTCCCGACTTTATTAACAGTGGTGGACGCGGAAGATTGTATACTGGCGAGACTCCGCGTATAACATATAAGTATCTTCCCGGCTATTGCACAAACGTTGAATTGATAAATCAAGAATCAGAATTCTTTGTACGATACAGGGATCCCATGTTCCCCTTCTTGAACGGCGAAGACATGACAATAAAGGGAAACTATGATTTGGCCTTTAAAATACCACCAGTACCCGTCGATGCCACATATGAGATACGATACCATAATTTTTCTTTGGCTGCCACTAATGTGCAAGATCGTGGGGTAGTTCAGTTCTACATTTGTGAAAGGTCTGATGATGACGCCGCCAGCCCTGCTGACACTTGGAATTGGCAACCTTGTGGTGACCCGGTTGATTTCAGACTAAGTGGATACGATAGTATCACGGGTTGGGTAAGGGACAATGAATATGACCAATGCGAAGATAAGGATGCTCTGATTGCAGCCAACGATAGTCTTATGCGTAGCCTTGGTTATATGAAAGGTCCTGATTGTTATGGAAATAGCCGTGATGGTGGCTATACTCTTCGTGATGATGCCAATTTTTACCGCAAGATAATATGTGCCAGATACTTTAGATCAGATAGAAACTATTATATCCGAATCCAAAAGGCCGATGATGATCCAGGAACTGTCTGCATGTTCAATTGCGTTGAGATTGTTCCCAAATCCATATATGCGGGACATGTTCCAGAAGATAAACACTAATGTTAACCAACAAACTATTGTCTTATGAATGCTAAAGTAAAAGAATTTATTGCTAGCGCCAAAGAACAGCAGCTGGCACAGGAGAAAAAGAAAAAGGATGAGATTCTCATCAAACTTGGCTTATATGAAGAGGAGAAAATATACTCCGATAAACAAGAAGACTATTTATTTCACTTCGATTACGATGAACGTAGATGGTACAAAAGAATTAAGAAACCAATTGAGTTGACGGACAAAGAATATGAGGAGGTGTTGAAATACTATGTCGAGGAAGATGTAGTAGAAGACAAAAGTGTAGAAGTTCCAAGCGCCAATGGATTGCGTGTTTGGAGAGGTATTATGATTGCAGTCACTGTCATTGGTGCTCTTACATTCTTCATCTTAGGGGCAGTTGATGATTCCGGTTGGTTTATCTATATACCTTGTATTATGTTTTCAATTCTTCCATTATGCTCTTTGTTTGGAGCGATAGCGGACATTACAGAAGCTGTCGTAGGCGGAAAGAAATAGAAGTTGATAGTCTCGGGACAAAATACAATCATGAGTAACGACAGAATTACTCCAGATCTTATAACATCGCTTAAACCTGGTGAGATCTTCGTCTTTGGCAGCAACGCTCACGGCATGCACGCCGGCGGAGCCGCCAGATTTGCGTTAGATCACTTCGGCGCAGAGTGGGGAGTGGGCGAGGGCCTTCAAGGCCAATCCTACGCCATTCCCACGATGGAAGGCCTGGACAGTCTCAAACTCGCCGTTGACCGCTTCATAGCCTTCGCCAGTCAGCATCCCGAGTACAAGTTCCTGGTAACCCCAATAGGCTGCGGCATAGCCGGTTACCGCGAATCCCAAATAGGGCCGATGTTCGCGCACGCGGCCGAACTCCCCAATGTCTATCTTCCCGCCAGCTTCTGGGCTGTTCTTTAGTGGGGCCGATGCCCGCACATTAATACTCACTGTTTTGGAGCGTTGAATCCAATAGGGTTACGCTTTGCACTTTTAGACCGCTCGCTCTGTAATTCAGCTAAAGCGCTACTTATAGCATCAAGTTGAGCTCGTGTGGTTTCGTTTATGTCATTTTGATCTGCCAGAAGATCATTCATTTGATCACGTAAAGCCTGAATCTCAGCACGCAACTCTGCATTGTCTTCTGGCAGAGGTCGAACAGTCAGGTGGTTGAACATAACAAATGCACGCATGATATCACGATTGATATTGATAGCTGTTTCGGATGTAAGTACGCTACTGAGCATTGCAACTCCTAATTCAGTGAATGCGTAGGGGAGGTATTTAATGTTACTGCCTCGGCCATTGTTCAAGGTCGCAATTTGCGACCTTGAACGTGCATAATCTGCCTCATCCTTTGTTAGGCGAAACATAAAATCATCTCCTTCAAAACGTTTTACATTACGTTTTACAACTTCGTTCAAACGTTTTGTCTTTACCCCGTAAAGAGCGGCTAGATCACGATCAAGCATCACTTTTTGCCCTCGAATGATGAATATTAGAGCCTTGATGTCAATCTTGGTGTTATCAAATAAATTTGATGGCAGGTTGTCTGGATTTTCAACAACCACGGATGTCTCAGATCTTTTCTTTTTTGTCATAAGCACGGTATTTATCAGTTAAACAAGGTTTGCAAACAATATGGTATTTATATAAAACGACCCGCACATTTGAGCATCGTTGAGAGGCTTGGCGGGTTCTAGCACTACAAAGGTAGCCACTATTATCTTTTCCTGCAAGAAATTTCGCAAAAACGCCGCAAAGGGGTCGTTTAAGAATGCGTCACTTTCAAAGTGTTTAGAACAATCACTTCGTATCCTTCAGGAACTGAGCACCACACTGCACATCTAATCTGATTGAACGGAACGTTCACTCAAAATTACTCGTAATTACCTTTTGCGAAGTTAATCAAATAATGTGTTCTTATCCTATAATCTTGTTTTTATTCTTTATTGGTGTTAACTTTGTTCTAGTAAACTAATAGAATGCCAAATAAGCTATTCACAGTGGGTCACTCTAACGGGACAGCAGAGAAGCTGCTGAGCCTTATTAGACTTGCGGATGTCAATTGCATTATTGACGTACGTAGTGTCCCAGCTAGTTCATATAGCCCACATTTTAACAAGGAACCATTACAACATTTTCTTAAAGATAATGGCATATTATATGGGCATTTCGGTGATGAGTTTGGAGCCAGAAGGTCGGATTCAATAATAGACGGGCAAGTTAATTTTGAAAAAGCGGTTACCACGGATGCTTTTCAAAAAGGTGTCCAAAGAATTGAAAAAGGTTTGGCTAATGGATATAGAATTGCATTTATGTGCTCAGAATCCAAGCCGCTTGACTGTCATCGATTTTCTATGATCTCAAGGTATTTTGTTGATAATGGATATGAAGTGAACCATATTCTCCACAGTGATGAAATAGTTCCTCATTCTGAATTAGAAAAGGAAATGATTGATTTATATGTGAAGAAGAAAAAGTTACGAGAGGTCGACCTCATGTTTGGAGAATATGATGCAGCAACACAAAGAATTGATGCATATAGGTTGAAGAACAAAGACATTGGCTATAGAATTGGAGATATTTACGAAAACCAGGAATAAAAATGATAACGCTTTATACTATTGGTTTTACAAAGAAAACCGCAGAGAAATTCTTTACACTGCTAAAGAATGCCGGTGTGAAAAGGATTGTCGATATACGATTGAATAATGCCAGTCAACTTGCTGGTTTTGCAAAGGGAGCTGATCTAAAGTATTTTGCTAAGGCAATATTAGGAGCAGAATATGTCCACATCACAGATCTGGCCCCCACGAAGGAGTTGTTAAAGTCATATCAGGACAAAGAAACATCATGGAATGGTTATGTTCGCATTTTTTCAGGCATCTTGGAAAGTAGACATATCAAAGAAAAATATAAAGTAGAAGAATTTGATAAATCTTGCTTCTTATGTACTGAAGATACACCGGAGCAATGCCATAGACGATTAGTTGCGGAGTACTTTAAGGACAAAAACCCAGATAAAGATATTAAAATTGTCCACTTATATTAATACATCTCATTCATCAACTAATTATCCTAAAATGGACTTATGACTAGCCAAACATTTGTATGCTTAGCTAATTCTTACAAGCACACCAACCGTTGCATTGTAGGAGTAAAAGTCATATACCATAATGAATCGAATACATTTGATGTGATTAGAGATTCTAATGGCAATCCTGTTTGGTTTAGACCTATAAACAGGTTTACAGAGGCCGGTGCTGTCCCTAATGATGAGGCACTTAAAATATCCATTTTGGAGGTAGTAAAAGCTCACGATGCGGAACCTCATCCAGAAGGCGCCCAAAAGGAGAACAGTTATTATAGTAGTTTTGCGACGGTTGGCAGTATCCCATTTTCTGTTAAGGATTTAGATATCTTTCTTGACAAAACACATAGTTCTCTTTTTGGGAATAGAGGTGTGGCTGTACATCCTGATAAATATGGTGAGCTTGACTACTCTGCTTTATTTATAAAGTGTACTGAAGTCGAGTTTTATCTTAAGGACAGAACAAATATTGAAAGAATACCCCAACCTAGAGCAAAATTCAAATTCAAAGGAATAGATTATGATTTGCCTATTACTGATCCCATTTTTAGGCAAGCAATACATAATGATATAGAGAAAGCTAATTCATATTCCAGTTATTATTTTACTATTTCGCTAGGTGTAGAGAATGAAGGGTGGCATTCAAAGTTAATAGCTTGTGTTATTCCCATACCACAAGAAGCAAATGAAACTGACCAACATAATCAACAGATAAACTCTAATTGGAGACTCCCTAAGAACAATACCAAGACTGATAGCAAACGTTTATCATTTGAATTATTTCAACAAGGATTGACTATTGAAGAAATAGCAGAAAAACGCAATATGGCCCCGGGTACAATTAGTCATCACTTAATAACATATGTTGAATCCGGAGAGTTAAACATCAGACGTCTTGTAAGTAATGACAAGATTCTTAAAGTGGTTCAATATAGGTTGGCCCATCCTGAAGAAGAAAAACTAAAGCCTTATTTTGAGGCCTTTAATGAAGAAATCTCATATGATGAATTACGATGGATATTAGCTGCTTTAAATAGTGGACAAATATAATTCAGCATATAAGAGATGAATGAAAGCATAGGTAAAGTAATTGTTAAAGCCATACGCGCTGGGAAGTGGGTATATATAACCTATGCAAGTACCGGTGAAGCCAAGACATATTTCTGGATAGCCGTTGATGATATTGAGTTTGGCCGTGATGATATACGGCTGATTGTATCTATGTACAATCCTGACAAGAACGTTGACAGTGCTGTGCGTGGTATGCTGTATTTCAGCAAGATTCTAACTGCAAAGGTGCTGGACTTTACGGAGTATGATGTTCCGGATTTGCTGCTGAATAAGCTGGAGCAGAATATGGGCCGTTACGAATGGCTCAAGTATGAGCAGGAAATAAGCTACTTGCTGGACTACTATGATGATTGCAACTGGTATGATAAGGATCCTTATCAGAAGGAACATATTTCAGTACCAGGTATTGATTATAATGTGTTGGTAAAGGGGCATGAGTTTACCCTGAATACAGAGCAAAAGAAATACCTGACCAAGATTTACAACGGATATACACGAAAGGATAAGAACACAGCCTGTAATGAGTTTGCCATATCCAGGCTGGCCGTCAACAAGACGAGCAATAACAGAATCTATATAGTATGCTATAACAGCGTGTATTACAACCCGAGCAAGGGCATTCTGAGTCTGGATAAGACTCTGCGATTCAACAAGACGTTTCTGCTTAAGAAACTGACGGAGATGAGCAGGACTGATACAGACATAAGAGCCACATTGCTGCAATACACGGATATGGATGTGGATGCATTCATTGAGCAATACAAGAAAGATCAGAAATGGGGATTGGAAGTTATTGAGAGTAATCTAAAGAATGGCGAGATTATCAATACCATGCCGGAGATGATGATTATTGAGAGAGAAATTCCTATTGATGTAAGAACAACATTCAATGCTATCCTGGACAGATATGAAAACGGCAAACTGAATGTTCCGCTAAAGTCATTCTTTGGAATGATAACAGGGCGTGACAACCAGCGCCGTAAGGAGCCCAATATCATTATCTGTGATGAGAAGATAAACGTTGACCAGACGCGGGTGCTTTATAATGCAATGAAGCAGCCAGTGACATACGTGCAAGGCCCTCCTGGAACCGGCAAAACGCAGACAATATTGAATGTGGTCTTGAACGGGTTTTACAATGACAGGACCATGATTATCTGCTCATCAAACAACAAGCCTGTTGACAGTATTATTGAGAAGCTTAAGATTGATTATTGGAACCGTCCCATCCCATTTCCGTTCCTGCGTTTGGGCAACATGGAACAGGTTGACAAGGCACTGGATAGAATCAGGGAACTGTTTTCATATACATCGAGCTTTGAGCCTAACGAAGAGAAGATAGACCGCATTAAGGCTTCAACCAACAACAAGAACGAGAAGCTGTGCGGGATACTGAAACGTCAGGAAAAGCATGTTAAACTTGAGAGCTTTTACAAGGATGCCATCCAGTTACAGCAGAACGTAAGTTCAATGGGAATAAACAATCAATTCTCAAAGAACATATCTAAGCATATTGAGGATCTGGAAACAGAACTGGCCAGGAATCCTGAAGTAAAGAATGAGGAGGTACTACAGCTGTTTACTCCACTTGAGAAAGATAACCAGCTAATTCAATGGATGTACTTTACATCCTTAAAATACATACGGTTACTCCAGAAACCAGCATACAATGACTTACGTGAGCTGTGTGATATACCTGACAAACAACTGAGAATCCGTTCGTTTAATGAATGGCTTGCCATAGATGAGAATATGAAAAGGTTCACTAAAGTGTTTCCTATCATATTCACGACCAACATATCGGCACAAAGACTGGGAAGCCCCAACTTTATGTTTGACCTGGTTATAATGGATGAAGCTGGCCAGTGTAATGTAGCACAGTCACTGATTCCTATAACTAAGGCAAATTCTTTGCTACTGGTTGGTGATCCGGAACAGCTGCGGCCCATAACTGTGATTGAGGACTCTATCAACATGATGCTCAGAGAAAAGCACTCTATCCCTCAGGATTATGACTACAAGAGGAATTCAATACTGGACGTAATGAGAAACCATGATTCCATTTCCCAGTACGTACTGTTGAAGTATCACTACAGGTGCAGCAAGAGTATCATCAATTTTTCAAACAAGAAGTACTATGACTCCAAACTGGACCTGACTCCAATTAAGGATAATGGTGACTTAGTGCTGCTGAACGTTAAAAACGTGAACAGCGCTGTAAAGAATCAGGCATGGGAAGAGGTTGATGCAATTATTGATTACATAAAGAGGAACGACTATAATAACGCCACTATAATAACGCCATTTACCAACCAGCGTGAATTGATTAATGAGCGACTTCTAAAAGAAGGTATGGAGGGCATTGCCTGCGAAACCGTGCATGCTATGCAGGGTGGCGAGAACGACACGATAATACTATCTACCGCCTTATCGCCCAGCACGAGAGAACGGACTTTTGATTGGGTTAAGAACAACACCGAGCTAATAAACGTAGCCGTTACAAGGGCTAAGAAACGACTTGTTGTGGCTTGCGATGAGGAGGTACTGAAGACTCTATCCAAAGGACAGAGTAGCGATATTGTTGACCTAGTACAGTATGTAAAGAGTCAGGGAAAGACTGAAGTTCCGCTGAATGAGGAACTGAAGGTCGAACTAGGCAAATCCAATAACAGTTACTACGAAAAAGAGTTCTACAAAACCATATCACAGTTCTGCTCCGTACACCAGACGTTTGAGGCTAAACGCAACGTTCCATTCAGCACATTCTTTGCCGATGATCCTGAATTGAACAAGTTACAGTACGAGTTTGATTGCGTCCTTTATGAGAAAAAGTGGTTCTCACGCAATCCTATTCCAAAGATTGTAATTGAGATAAACGGCGGCGAGCACTTTGGGAACAAAGCACGTGAGGTTGCAGACAGACGCAAGGCAGAAATATGCAAGCAGAAGAAGATTGAGTTCCTGATGATACCAAATACGTTCGTAAAGTCTTATGAGCAGCTGAGGGAGATTATTCTTAGCTCTAAGGATGCGGCAGATACACAGTTGTCTCTGCTGGATGAGATGGAAAAGAACGGGACGTTCTAATTGATAGTTTTTCCTTTTTTGCCCAGTAGGCTATACTTACATATCTTTGCGAATAAAATATTGAATGAATTAATATGATAGCGTTAATAATATTGTTAGGGGTACTGGTTTTCATCTTTTACATATGTAGTGAAAAGGCAGAAGATAAAGGGCATGATTGGCTGGTTATTCCTGCCTTATTTATATTCTTCATATTCTTCATTGTTGCAGGCATAAAAAGCTGTATTGACTAAATATAGGTTATTGTAGTTTTTATATAACTTTGTCACAGCATCAAGAGTAGGGAGCCCACAAGGGCCCACCGCACCAACCGAGCAGATAGGATGCCACGGTGGTCAAGGTACGATGCGGAGGTTTAATGTATAACTTCAAAACAAGATCCTAATTATGAGTAAAAACAAGTTCTTTCAGGAGTATGCTGCACGTTTCGCTGCAGCATCAAATCAGAGTTTAGTAGAGTCGTTTAACAAAGAAGTCGGCATTACCGGCTGGACTTCAATGCGTGCCAGCTTTATAGCGGCACTCATCAATGAGTATCTGAACAGGGGCATTGACATATCGGCCGTGAATGACGGCCGTAGCACAGATTTCAATCATCATGTCCGCTTGGATGAGACCGGAAAACGTTTCATCCTAATAGACTGAATCAAAAAAATCCCCGCTACCGTCTGCTCTTGGTAGCGGGGATTAGTATATACATTAAAACTTAGAATATGTCTTTACACTTTTCAAGCGCATAGTTTCTGTAATCGAACTCTTTTACAGTACTATCAAAAACAGAGATATTATGAAATCCCTTGTCAAACTCTATATCAGTAAAACCTAATTGTTTTAATAACAATATTGTTATGGCCTGTTTAAGGTAAAATAGGATATCACTATCCTTTAAGAATTGTGTTGCTTCCTCGGATCCTAAATGATGAACAAAGAAGTTTCTCAGCTGAACAAAATTTCCTATTGTTTTATCGTCATTGTCTTTAATATTCCTTGTCTCAATTCCATCATTTAGTTTATTCACATTAATGTGGTTATTCTCAAGGTACTTACTTATTACATCATATGTGTCATTTCCAATATTTACTCCAGCCAGTTTTTCTAATATCGTATTATACAATAGCAATTTTGTTATTCCATCAAGATAATCTGCTCTTACATAGTTCTCAATGTATTTTTTGATTGTAGTCGTGTCCTTTGGAAATGAGGCATGGGTATTTGATATATATAGGAAGTCCCAGAAATAAGTAAAGCAAACTTTCTCACAAAACAGATATTGTAAAATTTCGTTATCCTTAGTTCCTAATGCCTTGTATTCTGGTTCTCGTACCTCTACATTACAATGACCGTCTTTTTGAGGAGTGAAAGCCATGTCATATTCAATATGATTGCAAAAAAATAGTGACAAGACAAGCAATATATCGGATATGTTTTCTTCTGTTTGAATATACGCATACTTGTCGTCTCTTGAGAACGAGATTTGTTTATTAAAACAACGACAAAAACCTTTTACCGCTTGAGTCCCTACGCATACTCCATTTTCTACAACGAGCTCTGTAAGATATGGTATAAGCAGGGATGAAGATATTGATGATAAACGATATACTTTAATGTAATCACTGTTCTGTACATCATATTTGTAACTAAGTTGTTGTAATTGCATTGTACAAAGATTCTTCTTTATCATAGACTCTTTGCCTTGTTTTGTGAAGTAATGGGTGAAAAATAGTTCTTTTCCAATCTTTAGTTTAATGGGCAATCCATTAACCTTAGGATTGATTATTTTGTAGTCGTTTTTCTTGATAACAGTGGATAAAATATAATGGACATCCCTTGGGGGGATATCTGTTTGAGAATCTAAATCCAAGTAAAGAAGTGGAGTGTTATTCTCTAGCCTTATGACTGCGTTGAATGTAATAGATCTTCTCTCGTCCTTTTCTTTGTAGAACAGTTGTAATTGAAATGCAATTGCGTGGCGTTCGTTGAAGACGAAACAATCATTTGCTTTGTTATTGTTAGTCATCATAGTGCTATCAGTCTGGTTTTTATACAAATATAAAATAACCTTTTTAAATCCATATTCTTGTTGGGTGTGGAATCTCTCAAAAGTTGTATATTTGTCTTCCTAAGACAAATGGTTATGAGTGACGATAAATATTTGCGTTCAATTAATGATTTGGAGGATTTGGCCTGCAACTGGTGGCCCATAGAGGTGAGAGCAGAAGCCCAGAAAATGAGCATACTTCAGTATCTTTTAGATACTCAGGAAAGATTCATATCTATCCTTAAACTCGCAGACAAGAATAATCCGGAAAAGATATTTGAGTTACTCAATGCTTCGTCATTTGACTATCATTTATTTTTAAAACATTTGGTGCTTCTAACTGATCTGGGAGCAGAACAGTTACAGCGTATCAATAAAGTTTTCTCAGATTTATTCCCGGCAGGATCATTAACCTATAAATTGAAACACAAAGAACAATCGTATCAATTTGAATCTTTACCAGTACGTGGGGCCTTGAATAATAAGAAAATGAAGATAGATACTCTGGAGCATCTTAAGTCTTCTGCATATGACAAGAGTTTATGCAAAGATTTGATAATGGTGCTCATATATGGAGCATCTTCTGTGAGTTCAAGGACACGTGCAGTGCTTTATAAATGCAACTGCAGTGATTATCTTGGTGATGATTCGCAAATTGAAGATTATGTTCGCAAGAATTACATTCGCGTTAGTAAAATAATAGCTGGAAAGGTTGCAAATGACCTTGGGAATGTTGCTCAGGTTTACGCACTCAATTACCTATCTTCTAAACTTGGCCCTGGTTATCATCTACAAAGCAATGGAAAATTACCTGATGTAAGCGAAAATGATGGTAAGACCTGGGCTACATTTGACATATTAGTTGATAAGGTTGATGACACAAGTAAATACAAAGCTTACGTCGGTGTAGAGGTCTCATTTCAAGAGACATCAAACAGCGTAATAGAAAGAAAAGCTACAATAGCCCGTAATAGATTCCTTCAGGTCGTTGGCAGAAGGAGTTATGTTGCTTACATAATAGATGGTATAGGTAACTTCTCAAGAAGTTCAGCAGTACGCACACTTTGCGAAAACAGCCATTGTAATGTTGCTTATACTCCAGAGGAATTTGATGTATTGGTAGATTTTATTCGTGAAAAACTCAAATGATTAAGTTTATTGATTTGTTTGCCGGAGTAGGTGGAATACGTATAGGCGTAACAGAAGCTTTTAAGTCGTTTGGAATTGATTCCAAATGTGTACTTTCTAGCGAGATTGATGAAAACGCCTGTAAAACGTATCAACTGAACTTCAACGAAAAACCCAGTGGCGATATTCATCTAATTACTGAGTCAGAACCATTTGATTTATTGTTAGGAGGATTCCCATGCCAGCCTTTTTCTTATGCAGGCAAAAGGATGGGATTTGGAGATACTAGGGGCACATTATTCTTTGAAATAGAGAGATTAATTGAGAAATATCATCCCAAGGCATTCTTGTTGGAGAATGTAAGGGGATTATATACCCATGACGGTGGTAGAACATTTGAGACTATTATTAGCAAGCTTAAAGGCCTCGGATATGGCACATATGATTTGCTTCTAAATAGTTCAAACTTTGGTGTTCCTCAGAATCGTGTCAGACTATATATTGTTGGCATATTAGGTGGTAAACCAAATATGACATTGATGACTGACTTAGGTGCTGCTGATTCACATCGTTTCAAAAGCGAACTAAGTTTATTTGACAATCAATCAATTGAGCGTAAGAAAGTGGGCGACATTCTGGAAACAAATGTTGATGAGAAGTATTATTGCTCAGAAGATTTCCAGGAACGTTTAAGAAAAGCTACAGGTGGAGATCTATCAAAACTTCATGGATATAGAATGATGGACTATCGTGGTGGTCAATCTCTTCATTCGTGGGATTTAGGTTTACGAGGCTATTGTTCTGAAGCTGAGAAAAACTTCATGACATTACTAATTCAAAATAGACGTAAGCCAGAGTTCGGTCGTAATCAGGATGGAAAGAAACTATCTTTGGAACAAATAAGAACTTTCTATAAGAACAATGACATCTTTGAAGTAATGAATAGTCTCATAGAGAAGCATTACCTTAAAGAGCAAGATGGTAAATACAGCCCAGTATGTGGCAATATGTCATTTGAGGTCTTTAAGTTTTTGGATCCAGATAGCATCTCTATCACTCTCACAACATCAGACTCAAATAGATTAGGCGTCATACAAAATAATCGTGCACGTCATATTACACCGCGTGAATGTGCTAGACTACAGGGTTTCCCTGATACATTCAAGCTCCATCCACTTGATCAGTATTCATATAAACAATTTGGAAACTCAGTATCAGTTCCTGTAATTACTGCAGTAATGAAAGACTTTATATCTTCCAATAGAGAAGAATTAGGCTGGTAATTATTGTACTAAAATGCTTTCAGGACTTCAGTCATGGAGTCAGTGATGCAGTCAAACATCTTATACATCAGCTCCGGATCCTCCTTGTCGGGGATGTAGGCGATGACTTTCTTGCCGGCACCGGCCATCCAGCCGGCCTCGGTGTGGGCTGAGCGGCCGCAGGGGAGTACAAGGACGCAGACATCGGCCCAGCGCATGGCGTCAAAGTCGCGTTGGAATCCGTATCGGGCCCATTCGTGGTCCAGGTGGCTTATGTAGTCCTGGGTGGTCCAATTGGCCCAATCGGGATCTACGTCTTTCCAGAAGAATCCGCCTTTGCCGTCTGGGGGGTTGCGGAAGTCAAATACTTGGTGTCCTTGATCTCTAAGCTTTTTTACGACTTCTGGCTGGTAAGGGTTGCGCCAGCTGGATGCTACATATATTTTTGCCATGTTGGTCAGTTTGCAGTAAAGTTATAGAATTATTCTCACTTTTCCCCGATAATCCCTAACTTTGAGCAAGCACTAACTAACCGCCAAATATAATTGACCAAAAAGGATAGCATATGAGTGATTTTGAAGAACTTAGGAAAGCAGTGGTGACGTTCACGCAGGAGCGTGATTGGGATCAGTTTCATAATGGAAAGGACTTGGCTTTGGCCTTATCTATTGAGGCTGCCGAGCTGAATGAGGCTTTCTTGTGGAAAAAGCCGGAGGATGTTAATCCTGAGAAGGTCAAGGAGGAACTTGCCGACATTGTGAACTATGCCATCCTTATTGCTGATAAATATAACTTAGATATCAAGCAGATTGTATTGGATAAGATTAAACGGAATGCTGAGAAGTATCCGGTGAGCAAGGCATACGGAAGCGCCAAGAAATACAACGAGCTATGATCATCTACAAGGCTACCAAGAAGCAGTTTGTTGATGATGTCTTCAACGATGTCATTGCCGATAACATAGACCAGGCTTTCTACGAGCATCTGGGCCGTCACACATCGCCTAATGAGGTCCGTTCGTGGAAGAACTCCATGCAGTATATGTATCGTGTGGTCAATACTTCAACTCTGCCGGATGATGTTGGTATAGCCATTGAATATCAGATCCCGCTCACATCAAAGCGCGTTGACTTTATCGTATCGGGCCTGGATGGTCAGAATCACTCGCATTTGGTGGTGGTTGAACTCAAACAGTGGGATTCGGCCCTGCCTACATCCAAGCCGGGCGTGGTAGTGACCCGTTTCCAGGGCGGTCCGGCCGAGACAGTTCATCCGTCTTATCAGGCATGGTCTTATGCCTACATGCTGTCTAATTACAATCTGACTATTCAGAATGAGGGCGTTGAAATCACGCCTTGCGCTTATCTGCACAATTATGCGCCGGATGGCGTTATAGACGGCGCTGAATATGCTGATTATACAGCACTGGCTCCCGTTTTCCTTAAGAACGATGCTGCACGCCTTCAGGAATTCATCTTGCATCATATTAAGCAGTCATCAAAGGATGATGTGATATGGAAGATTGATCACGGGCGTTTGCGTCCTTCCAAGCAGCTGGCGGATTCTTTGGAGTCCATGCTGAAGGGCAATGAGGAGTTCAAGATGATTGATGACCAGAAGGTGGTTTATGAGACGGCTGTCTATCTGGCAAACAAGGCGCAGAATGGTAAGAAGCAGGTGCTGATTGTGGAGGGCGGACCCGGAACAGGCAAGAGCGTTCTGGCTGTGAACCTGCTGGTGAAACTGACCAACGATGGGATTGCATCGCAATACGTTACTAAAAATCAGGCTCCGCGTGATGTGTACAGCATAAAGTTGTCGGGATCATTCAAGAAGACATATATCAATAATCTGTTTGTGGGAAGCGGTCAGTTCACTGAGGCTCCTAAGGATTCTATCGGAGCGCTTGTTGTGGACGAGGCTCACAGGCTCAACCTCAAGAGTGGGCTTTATGCCAACCGTGGTGAGAACCAGATCAAGGAGATAATCAATACCGCCCGTTTCTCAGTCTTCTTTGTTGATGACTACCAGCGCATCCACATGAAGGATATTGGCAGTGCGCGGTCCATTAAGGCTTGCGCTGAGGAACTTGGCGCAGATGTTCACCTGGAGCATCTAAGTTCTCAGTTCCGCTGCAACGGTTCTGACGGTTATCTAAGTTGGATTGACAATGCAATCCAAATTCGTGAGACCGCAAACATTATCCTGACTGATGAGGATTTTGATTTCCGCGTATATGACTCACCTGCAGAGTTGTTCAATGAGATTCACCGCAAGAATGAAGTGAACAACAAGAGTAGGGTGGTTGCCGGCTATTGCTGGGACTGGGTGAGCAAGCAGAACAAGGAAGCCTATGATATCTGTTTCCCGGAGTTCTCATTCCGCAAGAAATGGAACTTCCAGGGCGGCGAACCTTGGCTGATTGGACGCGAATCCATTGAGCAGATTGGCTGCATACATACTTGCCAAGGTCTAGAGCTGGACTACGTGGGGGTAATCATAGGTCCTGATATGACTTTCAGGAATGGGCATATTGTAACGGACGGATTCAAGCGTTCAAGTACTGATAAGTCTCTGTGGGGATTCAAGCAGTTGTTTAACCAGAATCCGGTAGAGGCTGCACGCGAAGCCGATCAGATTATTAAGAATACTTACCGCACGCTGATGACTCGCGGCATGAAGGGCTGCTATGTCTATTGCTGCGATGCTGCTCTTGCGGAGCATTTCCGTCAGTTGATGTCAACTGTCGTTCCGGAGGAAGAAGAGACTCGCATTGAGCCTACTGTGAATGATGATGTCAAGTACATTGACTTCCTGCCTGTATACTCTATGAAGGCAGCCTGCGGCTACTTTGGCGAGGGCGAAGAGGTTAGTGAACTTGGCTGGATTCAGGTTACCGGAATGGGCCGTTTGAACCGCAATATGTTTGTTGTCCGCGCCGCCGGAAACTCTATGGAACCCCGCATACACGACGGCGATTACTGCGTATTCCGCGCCAATCCCGCCGGAAGCCGCCAGGGAAAGATCGTCCTGGCACAACATCTGAACTATTATGATGCTGACAACTCTGGGGCATATTCAATCAAAGAGTATCACAGCGTAAAAACTTACGACGAGTTCGGCAACTGGCAGCACGAATCCATCGAACTTCGTCCACTGAACAGCGCCTATAACTCAATCACAATCCCTGCTGATGATTCTGACTCCTACCGCATCGTCGGCGAGTTCATCGGCACCCTGTAAAAACAAACTGTAACACTGTATCTGTAACAAAACCCCCGCCCGCGAATCGGCCCACATTTTTATCTCCCTAGTTACTATGTTTGCAAGGGCCAACTAAGGAGGAAAATATCCTGGACTGCTTTCGGGGGCTGCGAGCCCCCTGCCGCGAGGCCTCCCCTCGGTGTTTTTCATAGTATTCCCAAAAACAAGTTGGCACGATAATAATTGGTCTATATTTTTGTAAGTGCTAAAAACAAGATATACAACCAATTAAAACCGTACCAATATGCAAAAGAACACTATTTCTTTTAAAGGACAAAAGATTTTCATTGGAATCGATGTCCACAAAAAGAATTGGGATGTAGCAGTAGCCCCGGAAGTGGGAGTCATAAAGAGGCATCCTCAAAAGGCCTCCGCCCATGAGCTCTTTGTTTTTTTGAAGAAACATTATCCGGATGGCGATTATTTGGCCGTTTATGAATCAGGCTTTACCGGCTTTTCCACCTATTACGCTCTTAAGGATGTCGGAATAAACTGCATCGTTATTCATGCGGCGGACGTGCCTACCACCCAGTACGAGGAAGTAATGAAGACTGACAAAGTCGATTCCGTAAAACTGGCAAGGACATTGAAAGCCGGACTGCTAAAAGGTGTCTATGTAAGGGAAAGAGACAATTTGGACGACCGTTCCGTAATCCGTATTCGCAAGACCATTCAAAAAGACTTGAGTAGTTACAGGATAAGGATTAAGCATCTGCTTCATAATAATGGTGTATCTATTCCCGAGCGTTTTGAAAAATCAGGCTCCTATTGGTCCAGGGCTTTTATGAGATGGCTGAAAGAGGATGTAAATCTGCTTTCATCAAGCAAAAACTCTCTTAACCTGCTTATAAGTCAGGTGGAGGCCATCAGATCAACACTTCTTGAATCCACCCTGTTGATGCGTGAGCTGAGTCAAACGGAGAGATATAAAAAGAATGTTGATCTTCTGACTACCATACCAGGCATCGGTGTTACCATAGCAATGTGTATATTGACAGAAGTGTATGACGTGAGTCGCTTTCGTAACGAGCGGGAGTTCGCATCATATCTTGGTCTTATACCGACCACCCACAGTTCTGGGGAAAAGACAATACACGGCGAGATGACATTCAGAGGAAACAAGCAACTCAGCACCATGGTGATTGAGGCTGCATGGGTAGCTATAGGACAGGATGTGGGGTTGGGATCTCTTTACCAGCATTACAGGGAAAGACTTAAACCACAGGAGGCAATTGTGAGGATTGCCAGAAAACTATCAAATGTCATATTTGCCGTCCTGAAAAACAGAACAGAATATGTGCCATACGTGGATAATTGACATACAGATTATCAGACAACTTCCAAGAACGACTCCTCTCGCTAACTGATGAACCAGAAGGTTACATCTTTCCCTAGTTTGTTGCGTTCTTTCCTATTCATCTGAAGAAGTAAAAAGATGTGCGGGCTTCGAGAACCGCGTCATCTCATAGAAGTTTGTCTGATAGGTCTGTTGTTTATAGATAGTCAATCCGTACTCGATGTGGACACATCGGGCTGGTTGTTATTGTTTCTTCAAAACACGATTGATATAGATGCTATTTGATAATTAGCTGAAAAATAAGCAGCTAAACACAAAAATATTTGTCCATTTATTTGGATAGCAACATAGAAGTTAGGGCGAAAAATTTCTCTAACTAGCGAGTAAGAATCAGCGTGCGTGCATCGGCCCACAAATCTTTTGTTACCTTAGCGGTCGTAATGACTGTTTGCTTATGAAACCTTTAAAGTCCTTTTTCATTTCTTTGTCAGCTTTATTTGCCTTTTTGCCTGCATCATGGGGGCAGCCTTATAAGGATTCGGGCATGGTCAGATTAAAGGAGGTGAATGATTCCATTAAGGAGGCTATGTATTACATGGCTCTTGATTCGGGGCCCGATGTGGTTCATCTGTATATTGCAGGCACGGCTAACGGGCATGCTGTTGTTTATGTTCACATTAATAACTATGCGTATAGGTTTGTGTTTGATACGGGGTGCTCGAGGTCTATGATAAACAGCAGGCGTGTTCCTGCGGAGCCGGATGATAGCGTTTTCTTGTTTGGTAAGTTGTCCGGCGGGTCTGGGGAGCAGAAGTATGAGGGAATTGTTAAGGTTGACAGTATTAAGTTGGGCAAATGGAAATCAGGGGAGTATTTGTTGCCGATGAAAGATATGGGGGATCCTAACGGTTATTATGGTATCGACGGTATTCTTGGTATGAGGCAACTGGAGGGGTATGATATTCTTTTTGACTGGCGCGACAGGTTGATTACGTTGTGTAGGCCTTATGCTACGGATAGTGTTGTTTCGGCTCGTTATGATATCAGTACATCGGTTCCTATTATTGTCTCAAAGGATCCTTTCGGCTTTTTTATTGAGCCTGAAATCAGGAGCCGATTCAAGAGTCGTCAGTACAAACTGATTTTGGATACCGGTTCTCCCGTTTGTCTGATTCCTTATGAGGCCAGGCCTTGGCTCTTGAATGTTTTGCCGGCCAAGATGAAGGGTCTTGGTTCGGGCGAGCCGGTGAAGGTGCGATTTGGGCATCTTCGGTACAAGTTGGGCTATAAGAAGTTTCGGCACGTTATTACGGTTTTGGCGCCGGATGAGTTCTACACGGAGATTGATGACAGGCATGGTTTGCGAGGGATGCTGGGGATGAATGTTTTGCGGCGGGGGCCGTTTCTTATTTCGGTCCGGGATTCGCGGCTTGTCCTGCTCAAGGCAAAAAAGTGATACCATTAGGGACGGTTCTTGGACAAGCCAAGCGTCTCCTTCGGAGCCGAGCGGACTTCGTCGAGCTAAACCTTCTCTTTGTCACCAAAAGTACAATTGGGGCCTGACCCCAATTGTACGGTTTGATATTGTATATGCTTCATAATTCTATGTTGTCTTCCTGCTCATAGTAGTATGAGTAGTCAATTCCTTTCATGAAGGTTTCGCGATCGTTGATTTTGTCGGTCAGCGCTTGTTTGAGCAGGATTCTGATTTTTGTGCTGTCGGTCTGGCTCTCAATCATGGCGTCAAGATAATCTTTCTTGCCTATCTTGCTCCAGTCAACACACTGGCCTAGGCGGTTCTTGAAGAGAAGGTCAAGCCATATTCGGGTGCATCGGCCATTACCTTCCATAAAGGGGTGGGCCATATTCATCTCAACATATTTGTCTACTATCTCATCGAACGTTGAGTCTGGCATCTTTTCAATGGTTTCAAGGTTCTGGGGCAGATATTTTGCCAGGCAGAACATTGTGTTACCCTTTGAAATCGTTTTGGTGCGAATCTGGCCTGCAAAGTCGTAAAGTCCTCCAAAGATGTATGCATGTATCTGCTGAAGCGTTTTTATGGTTCCGGGCTGTAATGATTCCAGCAGTCCGCTTTCAAATAGGGTGTAGGCTTTCTTCTGGCTCTGGCCGTCAATGGTGTTGTCACTGTATGTGAACCAGTCCAGGAAGGCGTTGGCTCGGTTGTTGGGGTAGTGTTTGGCTAATGTTTGAACGCACTCGTTGTCAAGGGCATCGGCTGCTCGTTGCTTGCCGTCCGGGGCTTCAAACTTGAAGTCGTGAGTGACACTCACGAGTTGAACTCCTTGAGATGCAAGTTTCTTTTTAAGCCAACGCCAGTAGTTTCCGGCTTTTGTATAATCGTCCTCGTTATTTATGGCTCGCACAATATCCGTAGCTGAGAACCACCATTTGTTGTGCTCCTCATCCCAGACTGCCCGAACTTCCTGGTCATTAAAGAACCGGATTGATTTCTTGCTCATAGATGCTGCAATTTACGAAAAAAATCTAGTATGCGCACTATTTTTTATCTTTGCAGTAAAGACAGTGCCATTGGGGACGGTTCCGTTTGGCACGCACAAAAAGAATCCCATCTGCGCTACAGTATGCTCGGGTGGGATTTTTGCTTTCTGCGAGTGAGCCAAACGGAACCGTCCCCAATGGCTCGGGCATCGGCCCCTCAGAGGAGGGACAGGATGGTGAGGTCGGCGGGGAGCCAGCGGACGCTGCGGAGCTGGTCTTTGGGGAGCCATCGGGCGGCCTCGTGCTCTTTTAGGGTGGGGCTGGGGCCGGCCAATGTGCAGAGGTAGCAGTGCATGGTCAGGTGGAAGGTGGGGTAGTCATACTCTATTGTTGTGACGTGGCGCTCAATGGTGATCTGAGTGTTCAGCTCTTCCTGGATTTCGCGGGTTAGGGCCTGCTGGGGATGCTGGAATTTTTCCAAATAATACTTTTGACAGTTTTGAAAATCAACATTTATGTTTATTTTTGCAACAAATACTAATAGTCATGAAAAGAAATTTGTTTCTGGAGTTATTGGAAGACGGCGATAAGGTCAGTCATAAAAGGGTTGCATATGAAAACGAACAGGATTTTGGATGAGATTAGGGCGGATATTACGCCTGAGATGAAGGCACGGACGGAACTGTCGGTTGCTATCGCTAACAGGATATATGATATTCTGGAGGCTAAGAATATGTCTCAGAAAGATCTGGCCAGGCTGATGGGAAAAACAGAAACCGAGGTCAGCCGTTGGCTGTCCGGTACTCACAATCTCACCATAGGAACTCTTTGCAAAATCTCCGCCGCCCTGGATGAAGAGATTGTTATGGTTTGCGATTACGCATAAAAGAAGAAGACTCACCGACGCAAATAGACTGAACTACGCAGATTTCGTAACAATCATTTCTGTGTATCGTCCATTATTTGAAGTTTTAAATGATACTGCAATGAAAAAAGTCCTTTTTGTGTTCTTGTTTTGCGCTGTAAGTGCGGTGGTCGGGTATTCGCAGACGGTGAGGCGGATGGGGAATATCACTATCGGTAAGCCTTATCACGGCAGTGTATCAACGATTTATCGGTCAGATTCGCTCTTTACGTTTGTGGTTATGAGCTCGGGCAAGCCGGCTACTATCGGGTTTAGGTTGTCCGATACTCCGGAGGGCTCGATCGCGGTTCTGGAGGAGATTATCGGCTCATATAAGGTGGGTGAGACTTTCTGGCTCCAGGATTATAAGTTGCTGTGTATTAAGGATAAAGGCTTTGCGGTGGTTGAGGCTAGGGCCGATAAGCAGCTCCCGTCGGATGGCGGTTACTGGATTAGCATCAAGAACATGAAGAAGGATATCAAGTGCCTGCGTAAGCTTGATCACGAAAAGCCGTCCTTGCGCGACAGACTCCTTATCCGCAAGCTTAAGCGCCAGCTGAAATAGTGACAAAGGGGACGGTTCCGTTTGGCACGCTCACTTTGAGAAAAAATCCCATCTGAGCATGCTGTAGCGCAGATGGGATCCTTTTTAGACGAGCCAAACGGAACCGTCCCCTTTGTCATCACTTTAGTTCGGCGGTGTAGAATTGCTCGTCCCAGTCAAAGGCGAACAGGCGGCCTGTGGTTTTGTCGATATAGAAATTTATGATGGGGGCATCGGGGATGAGTTCGGCTATGAAGCTGCCGTCCCAGGTGAATATGCGTATGGTGGGGTTCACGGGCGCGTCATTCTCTTCTTCTTCTTGAACCGTGTTGTGGTCATACAGCACATAGATGTAATCACCGTAGGTTGCAACCTGCATCACACCTACTACTGTTCTTAATAACAGGTCATCATTTTCTGCTATTTTGGCAAGATCAACAAAATCGGGGCCGCGTACTCCAAATACATCGCCGCTTTCAAGGTTGATGAATGTCATGCGGTCGTGAAGGTGTACTGATACCACCCGGGTGCAGTCATCGGACATTCTTACCTTGCAAAAATACATGAATTGGCTATCATCCTGTCTGTTGAATTTGGGCAGCTGCGGGAAGATGTCATATTTTACGGTATCGCCGTCAGTCTTGACATAAATGTACTGTGGCGGATAGTATTTAAATTCCGGTATTTCATAACCGTTCGGAGAAAAGCTGCCGTCCGGATTGGCTGTTAAGGCTGACATCGGAATGACTACCTCGTTATGGCTTACTCCCCTGTACTGGAAATATGAGCCGTCTGGTCTGAAGAACGTACAGTAATTATGTACCAGGTATCTGTCATCGGGCTTATCCAGCAGCTTGGTGGGCTTGAGGTTGGCGCCGTTCCTGACAGAGCCTGAAAGGTTGTAGAGATAATAATGGTCGTCAGATTCAACGTAAAGGTATCGGTCTCCGTCAATGACGGTATTCTGGTGGGAATATCGGACCTGAAGGAATTCATTGCTGGCCCGTCCGCTTGGTGATAGCTTTACTATGGGCTGGCCTGAATAGTCAAAGACCTGTATCATTGACTGCTTGTCGCTGGTAAATAGCACTATCATGGAATCTACCGCTACGATATCACGTGGCAAAAAACATTCCAGATCCATGCGTTGTAAAGGCAGTTTTGTCTGGGGGACATCGGCCGATACTGTTTTCTCTTTCGGGGTGTAGTAGGTCTCTTTCTGCTTTTTACATGCGTTTAAAACGGTTGCAGAAACAATGAGGACGGCAAACAATAATTTCTTCATGACTACTGAGCAATAATTTTAAAATTTTTGATACTTCTTGGAGATGGGAAGGGTTTCTTGATTATCCAGGGTGACGGAGTCGGGATCGGTGCGCTGGATGTGGGCCCGAGCCACCAGGAAGGAGCGGTGAATGCGGATGAACTCTACTCCTAACATATTCTCCCACTGTGAAATAGGCGTTTTGTTGCGATATTTCTGGCCGTCGGTGGCGTGGATCCAGACTTCGGTGTCGTTGCTTTCGACGTATAGGATATCGGCCTGTAAAATGGTCACGGGCTTGCGGTCGCTTGTGAAGGTGATGGTCTTGGGGGCCTGTTTGAGGTGCTTGCTCAGGTAGTCGTCCAGCAGGTAGTCGCCGCCCGAAAAGAGTATGAGCAGCAGCGTCAGGAAGATGGGGTTGACTATCATGTTGTTGACCATCGGCTCAAAATAGGGCTCGTGATAGTACGGGTGTCTTAAGTTGAATAGTATTCCGTGGCCGATGAAGATGAGCAGGAACTCGATGATGAGTGCGGTGATGAACAGCAGCACTAGGTTGCGGATGCGGGTGTTCATGGGCTCGAGCAGGATCTTGGGCAGCATGAATTTGATGACGATTCCGCCGGGCAGAAGCAGGGTGGCCAGCAGGCAGGACTCCATGAATGTGTAGTCCAGGCTGCACAGCATGAGGGCTGTGAGCAGGATCATCAGGATCCAGTAGGCTGTAATTAGGAGCTTTTGTTTCATCGTCTCCGCGAAGATAGTGTTTTTTGTGTTACTTGAAACCCCTTGCAGGTTCTCTAAATCCCCCTACAGTGGGTTTAGATGGGCTTACGAGGGGTTTTAAATTTGCATTGGCCCGTTTTTGGGCGTAACATTGCAGCAGAAATTTTTGTTCAACCTTTTAAAAATTGAATTTATGAACGGTTTGTTTAAGTTGTATGTCGAGGGCAGCGTTGGTTGGATGACGCTGATCACTCTTGCGCTCGTGGGCGTACTTATTGCAATGTGGAAGGCGCCCAAGTGGGTGCGCGAACTGGGTCTGCTGGGTCTGGCGCTGGGCCTTCTGGGCTGGTTTTCGGGTTTCTGCCAGGCGTTTGTGGACATCATGAAGGCGGGCGACATCTCCATGGGCGTTGTCTGCGGCGGCGTCAAGGTGAGTCTGATCGCACCTATTTACGGCATTCTGGTTTATCTGGTTTCGGTAGTTGTCAGTATGGCTCAGAGCCCGCGCAAGTAATTGATTGTTAAACCTTTAATTCTTACTACTATGTTTGCAATGGCAGTTAATCCTATGATGGAGATGATCGATGGTTCAAGCAGGCTTGGAACCAATTACATGTCGTTCGGCGAGGCGCTGTTTACTCCCATCGCGCTCCCGTACACTATTATAATGATTCTGCTGCTGGCCGGCATTTGCGTCGCCGCGTTCAAGGCCAAGCTTTGGGTCCGATATCTGGGCCGATGCGCGATGGCTCTCGTAGCGTTCCGCATTCTTCTGGGTTTTGTGCAGCTGTGTGACTGCTGTCAGAGGCTGGGCGTTCCCGACTACTATGACGGCACTAACGCGTTCTTTGCTGTCGGGCTGCTCCCCGTTTTCAGCGTCGCGGTCATCGGCACCCTAATCTACATTCTCTCCCTGTTTATCTCAATCGTCCAGAAACCCCGCATCTGACGTGTCAAAGGGGACGGTTCCGTTTGGCACGCTCACTTTGAGAAAAAATCCCATCTGAGCATGCTGTAGCGCAGATGGGATCCTTTTTAGACGAGCCAAACGGAACCGTCCCCTT
>JAEEGJ010007411.1_pt1 | contig 31481 bp, 20 predicted proteins | sample 8958761 | NCBI WGS metagenome assembly JAEEGJ01 (sample SAMN16246546, study PRJNA631951) | gut metagenome | biome: gut microbiome; feature: rumen; material: RS-attached | host: Bos | place: Iran: Karaj | collected 2018-10
CGTCGTTGAGTGGACTCTTAGCCTTTTCGGTCTCAGGGGCGGCAGCAGTGTCGAGACTGCCTGCCAGGATGGCGACCATTTTGCCGTCTTGTTCTTGAATAGTTGTTTTCATTGTCGTTTGATATTAATTTTTCTTATTTAATTTTTTTCTAAGTGTCAATATGTTGCGGTTGTCCAAACGTTCGTAGTTGATGGAGTCCATATTCTGGCGCATGATATGGATGCCGAGTCCGCCGATTTTCCGTTCTTGGGCAGAAAGCGAGGTGTCGACCGCTGACTGGACTGTAGGGTCGAAAGGCTTGCCGCTGTCGACGATGGTAAACTTAAGTCGCGTATCGTTAAAGGCAGCCTCGATGTTCACGTCGCCGTGCTGTCCCGTCGGGTAAGCGTATTTCATCACGTTGACCACAGCCTCCTCAACGGCGACTTTTATACTCACGGTGTCGTCTTCGTTGAATCCCACGGCATTACAGACCTCTTCCACAAAGGCATTCAGCCGTGGCACTTCCTGTATGTCGTTAGACAGCACTAAGCTTTCTCTCATACGTGCGTCGCTTTGTTGTCTGATGTATTGTATTGCCATCATGGTGAGGTCGTCGCTTTGTTCGGCGTCGCCCACGAACTGGTGTACGGCGTCGGTCATCTGTTCGATGAGTTGGCGTGGCTCATGCTGTTGGTTATCGAGTGCGCGGGCTGCCACCTCGTTGACGCGTTCCATCTGAAACTGGGCTTTGTCGATATCCATGGCCTCTGTGAGCCCGTCGGTGAAGAGGAATATGGTGGTGCCTGTAAATATTTGTGCTTCCTGCAGCGAGAACTTCCATTGTGGCATGAAGCCCACAGGGATGTTGGAGTCGCATTGCAGCTCGCCTATGCCTGCGCCTATCAGCAGCGGGGCATCATGGCCGGCGTTGCAGTAATGCAGACGGCCTGTAGGCAGGTCGAGCACTCCGACGAAGAGGGTCACGAACATATGGTTTTTGTTCATGTCGGCGATGGTCTTGTTCATGATTGTCACGATGCGGTCGGGCATCGACTCATGAGCCGACACGGTGCGGAAGGTGGAACGTGTGACCGCCATGAAGAGCGATGCAGGCACGCCCTTACCCGACACGTCGCCGATGCAGAAGAATAGTTTCTCGTCGCGGAAATAAAAATCGAACAGGTCGCCGCCCACCTCCTTGGCAGGGGTCAGCGAGGCGAAGAGCTGCACGTCGTCGCGGTCGGCACGTGTAGGGAACTTCTCGGGCAGCATACCCAGCTGTATCTTACTGGCGATGCGGAGGTCGCTCTCTATCGTGGCCTTCTGGGCGGTTGTTTTCTTCAGTTCATCGATGTATTTCACCAACGACTGCTGCATATTGCCGAACGAATGGCTCAGCTGACCTATCTCGTCGACACGTTGGAAGTCGGGCAACTCAGCGTCAAACTGTCCGGAGGCGATGGTCTCGGCCTCTGTGGCGAGCCGTCTGAGCGGATCCAATTCGAATGTGATGATGCGGATAAAGAAATAGAGCATCAGCAGCAGACCGACGGCGACGATGCCCATAATGGTGTTTTGCAGACGGTCGAAGCTTCTGAAGATGTCGCTTTCCGGGCATACTATTGCCATCGAACAGCCGGTCCTGCCGAGAGGCTTATAGAACACATAGCTGTCCTTACCATTGATATGCATCTGTTTCACGCCTTCTTCACCGCGTTGCATGGCATAGCCCAAAGCGGTCATGGCGGTATCGGGCTGCTCCAGTGTCTGTGTGAAGATGGTCTGACGAGTGATTTTCGTTGTGTCAGGATGTACGAAATAAGTGCCACCGCGGCCTATCATTATGCTATAGGAATGCGGATATGGTTTGACTGAAGATATGGTATTCGAGAGCCAGCTGATGGAGAGGCTGGTGTTGATGACGCCTATCATCTTGCCCCGTCTATCTTTGATGGCCTGGCAGTAGCTGGTAACCATCTCGCTGGTGTTGGTAGCCACGTCGAGGTCAAAATACGGTTCCGTCCAGCACGGACGGTCGAGCAGTTTGGGCATAAGATACCAGTCCGCAAAGAAGTACTGGTAGCTGTCGCTGCCGCCCTGTATTGTGCGGATGCTGTCGCCAACGTGTTTGGTGTAGGCAGAGAAGTAACGTCCTTTTTCTTCAAAGTAATATGGTTCGAAGGCTACGGAGCAGTTGTAGAAGTCGGGGTTGTTTTCCAGCATGCTGCAGCTGTACACGAACATCGAGTCGGCCTGGTTGGTGTGGCGTTCCACGAGCCATTTTGTCATGTCTGACGCCACCTCCACACGGTTGAGGATGCTGTCGACGCGCAATGATGTCTTGTCGAGAATCTGTGTGGCGCGATTCATAGCCTCATGATACACGGCATCACGTGCCTGAAAGAACATATAGCCCAGGGCTGCGACGAATAATATGGCAGCAGAAACAACCACCCTCAGACTGACCCTGACCGATAACTTCCGCCGAATATATGCAATTATCCTATTCATAATTCTCAATTCTCAATTAATTCCTCGTATGTCACTTCACGGCTCAGCATCTTATTTTCCACCATCAGTCGGCTTGCCTCCTGCACCATATCGGGGCGCAGCCGGAACTCACGTTGTTTCGACTCTCTGTCGACCTGCAGGCGCAGCACTTCTTGGAGCATCAGTTGCTGCATCACGCGGTTGGTGGCGATGTTGTTCATGTCGACATATTTCATCACGATATCCAGTGTCTCATCGGGATGTTCGACGGCCCATTCCCAGCCTCTCTTGCTGGCTTCGGCGAAGCGTCGTGCCTGGTCCTTATGTTCGGAATAGTATTCACGGGTCATATATACGCCGTCTTCCTGCACGTTGTAGCCGTGGTCGCAGAAACGATACACGTTAGTGTCGGTCATCTCTACACCTGCCTGCATCAGCTGGTAGTACTCGTTATAGCTCATAGCCACTGTGGCATCGAGTGCTCCTGACACAAATAGGTTGACGTTTTGGGCAAAACGTATCCACTCGTAGTCCAAGTGTTCTTTGGCGCTCATGCAGATGGCGAGCTGACCGAAGCCCACGCTCCAGATGCCTACACGGGCGCCTTTCTGGGTAAGCGGGTCCTGGTCGCGGGCAGAGACGATGACCATGGCGTTGTTCATCGATGTCTGAAGGATGTTTACCAACGGCGTACCTTCATCCACTGTCTCCATAGCTTGGCAGAGGGTTAGTGTTGTGGCCTGACATCTGCCAGAATGCAGACGGCTCATGGCCGACGATGTTGCCGACGGATGTTCTATGCGTACCTCCACCCTTGCCTCACGATAAAAGCCCATCGCCTCAGCGACGTAATAGCCTGCAAACTGAGCCTGCGCCGTCCACTGTGGCGTGAACACTATGGTCTCATCCTGCGCTTTTACAGTGTGAGCCATCGCAAGCAGAGCAATCAGAAATATAAACGTCTTTTTCATGAGAGATATATTAACGTGCAAAGATAAGAAGTTTTATTCAAATTCTCTCTCATCTCAAAACGATGCGGAAGCCTAAAGTAGCGTCGCGGCCGTTGTGTTCTTTCTCACGGCCGTGGTAGGCAGAGGTGCAAGTGTAAGGCTCGCTGCTGAAGCAGCCGCCACCGCCTACAATCTTTTCACCTGACTCGGGACCGGCATAGTCGGTGCCTTGTTCGGCAGGGATGTCGTCCAGATCGGCATACCAGTCATTGCAGTATTCCCAAACGTTACCACTCATGTCGTAGATGCCGAGCTCGTTGGGCTGCTTGGATGCCACGAAGTGGGATGCCCCATCGCTGTTGTCGGCATACCAGGCCACATCGCCTATTGTGTTTGAACCGGCGTAGCTGTAGCCATTCGACTTACGTCCGCCGTGGGCGGCATAGTGCCATTCGGCCTCAGTAGCGAGGGCAAAGTGCATACCGGCAGGCAGCTGGTCGGCGCACATCGCGTTCAAACGGTCGAGGAAGCCGCCTGCGCCGGTGATGTCATCATAGTTGACCATAGTGACAGGATAGAGACCTTCGCTTTCGGTTTGGCCTTCGGGTGTCGAGCCCATGACGGTCTGCCAGATGTAGTTCATTGTTTCGGTTTGGCAGATATAGAAATCGGAGAGCGTTCCTGTGAAAGTCTTCTGTTCGCCAACGCGTTCATAGACGAGATCGTAGTCGCCACCTTTCACTTCAACCATCGGGAGGTAATAGCCGACTGTACCGTTGTTCACGGCGATGGAAAGGAGGTTGTCAGGCTGGATTGGCTCCACGAGTGTTTCTTCATTGAAGGCATCCACGAGAGCGAGTCGCAGGCCGCGGTTTATATAGTTCTGGTGTATTCCCAGCCATGTGTGGTAGGTGGTTTCGAGACCCGTCTGATGGGTGCCGTAGCTGCCGCCGCGGTTGACACGGTAGTTGTTGTCGGCGTTGCAGACGTAGTTGAGACCTTGGTCGAGCGGGAGCTTGTCGAAATAGACGAAATGATCGCGTGTCCATTCCCAGACGTTGCCGGTCATGTCGTAGAGGCCGAGCTCATTGGCTTGCTTCAGACCGACAGGATGGGTGGTGCCGTCAGAGTTGTCTCTGTACCAAGCCACATCGCCTATCGTATTGGATCCGGAATATGTGTAGCCCATAGACTTTTGTCCGCCGCGGGCTGCATACTCCCACTGTGCTTCGGTGGGCAGCGCGAAGCGTTTGCCTGATGGCAGCTGGCTGGCGCACATCGCGTTGAGCTTGTCTATGAATCCGCCTTCACTGACGATGTCGTAGTAGTTTACATTGCTGACGGGATAGGAGTCGCCGTTGTTTGTCTGTCCTTCGGGTCTGAATCCCATAACTTCATACCAAAGCTTGTTGGTCACCTCTACTGGACAGATGTAAAAGTCGGAGAGCATTCCAGTGACGGTCACCTCTTGGTCTTCGTACATATACTCCATCGAGTAATCTCCACCTTCCACTTTCTTCATAATAACGTCAGTGGAATTATTCACCTTGAAGGTGAGCGTCTCCGCGCCCCAACCATGATTGTTGTTGGTCGGATTTTCTTTCTTGCATGCGACAAATACCATTGCCACTGCTGCTAAAATGATGAATAGCTTTTTCATGTTTGTTAAATTAGTTAATATTTTTTCTTAAAGTTTTGAAAGTCGGATGAATAGATTACATTAACTTATCACTGGTTAGGAATTGGAATAAGCCGGTGTAGAAAATGCCTTTTTCATCGCGATATGGCATGATGTCGTCTTTGACGATGACAATCTTTTGGAATGAGTCGTCGATACGCTTCAACGACTGGAGCTCTTGTTCACGCTTTGCTTCGGTTGAGAGCTCATAGGCCGACTGGATATAGTATTTCTCGTTTCCATTGGCAGCGATGAAATCGATTTCATACTGACGGTATTCTGATTTTCCGTTTTTCATTTCACGAGTCTCAATCACACCGACATCGACAGTGTAGCCGCGATAAAGGAGCTCGTTGAAGATGACACTTTCCATCAGATGGGTTTGCTCCAATTGCCTGTAATTGAGACGAGCATTCCTAAGACCTACGTCAACGGAATAGTATTTCTTGATGTTTTCGTAATATTTGTTGCCCTTGATGTTGAATCGTTTGGCTTCTTTGAACAGGAATGCCTCTTCGAGATAGCCGATATATTTGGCGACGGTGTCGTCGGTTATCTTGATTTTACGGACGCTTTCAAGAGTGTTGGTGATTCGGGTGGTGTTAGTGAGAGAACCGACCGCAGAGCACAGAGCATCGGTGATGGCTTCCAGCGCTTCGCGGTTTTCAACATGATGACGCTCAACCACATCATCAAGGTAGGTTTTATTCCAGAGACGTTGGAGATAAGAGATTTTTTGTTCGGCAGTGGGCATTTTGCGGAGTGCCGGAAGTCCGCCGTAGGTATAATATTCTTTCCACAACTCGTTAACTGACTCGGTGCGACTTTGACAGAACTCCTTGAAAGTGAACGGCATAATGTTGACCTCGTCGCTACGGCCTCTGAAGATGGTGTTGATTTCTTGTGAGAGAAACTTGGAATTGCTGCCGGTGATATAGACATCGACATTCGGGCGCTTGTTCAAGCCGTTGACGATTCGTTCAAAGCCATCGACCTCTTGAATTTCATCAAGAAAGACGTAATAAGGTTCGGTTTTGGAGGTAATTTGCGAATAAAGATATTCCTTGAGTTTTTCACGGTCGAGAAGCTCTTGTGGGGTCTCGTCGTCTTCGATATCGAAGGAAACGGAGATGATATGGTCTGCAGGGACACCCTGTGAGAGCAGATAATCTTTAAAAATAGGATCAAGCAGGAAAGATTTGCCTGCACGACGAGGGCCGGTGATAGCTTTAATAAGGTTGTTGTCTCGCCTGACAATCAATCGGTTAAGATAGACATCACGTTTTACGTATTCTTCCATAATCCTTCTTTATTCGAAATCCACTGCAAATTTACAGTAAATTTCGAATGAAAATAAGAAAAAGTGAAAATATTTTTGAAAATAGATTAAATCTGTTATAAGCTCAGTAAATTGACTTTTTGCACCATGATTCCGTTTCCGGTCTCAAAACGTACGAGGTACACACCCGAACCGAAGCGGCTCAGGTCAAGGATGGCATTGCCTTCAACAGTGGTTTCCATGATGGTTTGGCCCAAGCTGTTGCTGATGCTGACCCACATCGTGCCTTCGCCTTCAATATGGAGCAAGCCATTGGTGGGGTTGGGATACACGAGCAGTCTCTGGGCAAGGTCTTCCTCGACGGATTGGCCGCAATTGTTCTGGTAAGTGAAGAAGATACCAGGAGAAAGGGTGGCAGAGGTGAATATCACCTCATCTTCGCCATTCAGGATGGTGAAGGAACATTCGCCGTCGGTGTCATATTGCTCATTGTCGTGATACCAACCAGAGTTCCAGATGAAGTTGAGGTTGCCTTTCAGCAGCGGCAGGATGAGTGTTTGCTCAGCGCCTTCTTTCATAGTGATGATGGCAATGCGTTGTCCGTTTTGGTCGGTGACGCTGATGGAGGCACCTTTCCAGCCATCGCCACCTGCGTCGTGGAGCTGGAAGACGAGGTCGCATTTATCGCCAACCAGCAGAGAGGCGTATGCCGTGCGACTGATGCCGGCTTCGTTGCTGACGAAGATTTCATATTCGTAGAGGCCGGAAGCGAGACTGTTGTCGTCGTATTCCATGGAGGCACCAGGCAGTGCATCGTTGAAGACGGCGATTTCCTCGAAGTTGCGCATAAGGGTGACGGTGACGGTTCCTGTCAGCGCGTTGCCGTTGAGGTCGGTGGCAGGATTGCTCCAAGTGAGGTGGACACCGTTAAAAGCGTTGTTTTCTATGGCTTCGAGGCTAGTGACTATTTCAGGACGAAGGAAAGCTTCCTCTTGCGGGCGGATATGTCCGACGAAGGCATTTCCTCTGTTAAAGGCATAGGTGGTGGTGTTGAGTGCTCCGATGGCGCACCATGCATTGTCTTTGCCACTCCAGCCCCAATTGAAGTGGAAGTAGTCGTTCTCGTCGTAGCCATCGCACACACAGGCGTGAGCGCCAGCACCATTGACATCTGAACCAGTGTAGAACAGCGGAAGGCCTTCATCCAAGCCTCCCTCTTTCAGCATTTGAGCCCATTCTTCATTAGTGTAGCCCATGCCAGGGATGAGGCCGATAAGGTTGATGATGAGTGTGTCGCAACTGTATCTGAAGTAGTCGGTAAAAGCTACAGGAACACCGAAAGAGTTGGCGGCGCTTCCATGACCGCTATATATCATTTCAACACCAACGCCAATATGGTGAAGCAGTTGGGCGATATCAAACACTTGGGCATCGGTGCTGGTGGAGTCGAGAGTCAGAGGCATGCGCTCGAAGTGGTACTCCGTTTCGCCAAAGTTGGCAGTCTGCTCCTCGTAGCCTTCGGGGGTATAGGAATGGGAACCCGTGCCTTGTGCCGGCCATTCCCAATACTTCATGATTTGACCCATGGCAGCGGAGACGCAGCCCGAATACACGTGACCTCCGGGGCCAGCGGTGTCGGATGGACATTGGCTGTTCCAAGGGTAGTTTTGATTCCACAAGGTGTTGCACATAGGTTCCGTCACAGCACGGGCGTTGCGATCTGGGGTAATTTGGCCGCTCTCGCCCACCGACTTCCATTCGGCGATGATGTCGGGAGTGGCTTCCAAGTTATTGTTGCGCACATATTGGATTTCCTCTTGGAAACCGGCAAGGGTGAATGCGAAACCGTCAGCCACATCATCGGGGTTGAAATAGCCGTCGGTGGAATAGGCCAGAATGGGCTTCACGCGGTCGTCAGCCGCCACGACGACGAAGCCTTCGCCGTTGGCGACGTTAAAGACGTAATAGTCAACAGCATCGCGGTCGGCGGCTGTGCTGACCAATTGCAGTTGTATGTCAGTGTTTTTCTGTGCAATTGAGGTGGTGCTCATGAACTTGGCACCCAATTTTTCGGCTTTCTGTTGGTCGACAGGGTCAGCCATCAGGCTACCGAATGTGGCAGCGACGAGGCAAAGGATTAATAAAAGTTTTTTCATGTTTGTTGATTAATAATTACGCATTGGTTCTCAATTGTTTAATTTATACATCTCGCTGACATGGACGAATCCGCGTTTCTCAAAGAAACGGTGGGCGTTGTGGTTGTCCTTTCCGGATTCCAGGAAAATGTCCTGGATTCCCTTGTCGCGAAGCCATTCGATGGCGGTCTGCAGTAGGGTGTTGCCTATACTAGCGCCCCGGCATTGAGGATTCACCAGGATATCGCCCACCATGCCGAAGGGAGCGCCTCCTGCCTCTTCGATATCGGCAGCGCAGAATCCCAAAATGGTCCCTTGGTCATCGACGGCTTTCCAAACACGCGCAATTGCCTCGTTATTCATCTGTTCCAAAATAGACTTTATCCATTTTTCACGGGCGTCTGAGGTAGGACGGGTAATGAAACAGCCATCCTCGACCAATATTTCACCAACGCCAATTTGGATTTCTCCGTGGGAGATATATTCTGGGTGTGCGGTTATATGACCGATGAAAAGGTCGGCAAGGGCACCGGCATCAGCAACTGATGCCGGTGTTATTCTAATATGTGTCTCTTGGTTTTCCATTATAAAATAAACTTCCGTTCATCTACTTAATAGAATAAACTTTCTTTCCCTCGAAGTAAGTCGCTTCTGGCTTGGCTTCGTGAATCACTGTCTCCGGGCATGAGAGCACGTCCTTGTCCACTAGGAGGAAGTCGGCATATTTGCCTTCGCTGATGCTGCCTCTTTCGTTTTCGATGAACATCTGTTTGGCGACATTGATGGTCAGAGAGGTTATTGCCTGCTCGCGGGTCAAGCACTCTTCAGGCCACCAGGGCTCACCTTTCACAGTCGGGTGTACACCTGTAACCGCAATCTCCATAATGCCGAACGGATCGTCAGGGCAACCGCTCAAGGCAGGAAAGTCGGAGTGGGAGGTTACTGGGATGCCATTGTCGAAATAGGATTTCATTGGATACGACTTGTCCTCCATGCCAGCGGGAACCAAGGTTTTCAGTATCTCAGACGCTCCAGTCGGCATATTATGCCAAAGCATGCCCGAAGTGACATACATATTATGGTCAGCCATGCGCTTGTAATCCTCGGGATTGACGTTGCGCACGTGTACCAGCGTGTTGCGCAGCTCATCCTTTCCGCCATTGGCGTAGGCACTGACCACGGTGTTGACAGCCTTGTTGCCCATGCAGTGGATATGCATGGTGATACCATTCACATTTGTCTTGCGCGTGATATCTGTCAGTTCCTCTTCCGTCCAGTTGGCGAGGCCTTGGTGTCCGTCAGGATAGAGCGGCTCCACATAGCCTGTGCCGCCCTCCACCGTGCCGTCCATGAATAGTTTGAGCCAGTTGGTCTTGACATGCGTAGTGGCGTATTTCTGAACTTCGACGGAATGTTTTAAAGCCTCGTCCACATTCATCCAGCTTTCCACTTCGTAGGTCAAGCCCAGCACCATGTTCATGTCGCCAGCCTGGTCTAACTGTTGGGCAGCCTTGAAGAAGTTATTGTTGTTGAAATAATTACCCCAACCGTCTATGTACATGGTGTAACCTTCTGACAGCAGGTGTTCCTGGATCTTCCCCACTACTACTTTGGCTACATCAACGGGATAGAGGTTCTCGTTGTCCAGGAAGGAACGGGTATACGTGCCGGCCTGTTCTTTCAGGAAGCCGGTAGGAGTGCCATCAAGACCCATAACAATCTCGCCGCCGCGGATGTCCTTGTCCTTTTTGAGCACAGTGCCGTCGGCTGCCATAATGCCGGCGTTGACCAACATCAGGGTATTCGCCACACCCTTGTGTCCCTCGTCATCCGCAAAGTACATGGGAATATCATTACAGATGGCATCCAATTGTTGACGGGTAGGAATATGATCCGTAAAAGTAAAGTAGTTCCAACCGAAGCCGAAGATGGCCGTCGCATTAGCTTCGCGAGCTTTTTTGACGGCAGCAGGGACAACTTCATTCAGGAACTCTTCCGGGGTTTTCCCAACGGCTACCGTTCCGATGATTGGCAAGGCGACACCAGTCGAATAATGGGCGTGTCCGTTGCCGCAGGAAGGCATCACAAGGCCCTTTTCGCTGTAATCCAGTACTTCGGTCTTGCCTGCTTCAATAAAAGCTTGGGCGCCTTTCTTGTCGCCCACATAGACATACTTGCCGTCTTTCACGGCAAAAGCTTCTACAATCTTATTATCTTCTGATGTGAAGATTTTTCCATAGACCAAAAGGTCGGCAATAGTTTTTTTCTCCATAATATCAGTTTATTATAATTCTTTTAATATATAACATTCCCGTAATATATAACATTCCCGCATTAGCAGACTCTTTTTGACGACCCGTTCCCGAGGCGCTCTGCCCATGACATCATCAGGTCCTCACGCTTTTCGAACAGATCCTTCTGCATGTCGATGGCATCGTCGAAGACCATCGTCTGGCGGTCGTCTCCCGAGAACTTCTTCCACTCGTATTTGTCGGTGGATGGATTGCCCGTCCGGGCGAAGTTGGTCCACATCTCCTTTGCAACGTGGCGGAACTCGCATTCTTCGGTCGAAACTATCTTTTCGATATCCATCGGATCTACTGATGGATTGTCGAAGAGGTACGGAATCTCGGTTGCGTGTATCGCACCAAGATAATATGTTGTCACCGGCTTCTTGATGAAGTACATATAGGTGTTGCCGCCTCCGGCAGAGTGCCTGATGGCCATATTGGTGTTACCGGCGCGGAAGTTGATGTCGTTGCAGTATTGCTCCAGCCTGCTCAGCTCGCTTTCGTTTGACATTGTGGCCATAAACTCGTCGTACATCGCCTTTTCCTGGTCGTTGAGCAGCGCCCGATCCCGCTTTGCAATCCATCTCAGTGTATTCGCGAAGCCTTCTTCGCCGCCCTCTGACGGAACGAAGTACCTGATTTCGTCCAAGTTAGACCCAATCATCAAATCAATCTTGGATCTCTTTTCGTCTCCCCACATCCTGTACATATCTGCCCTGTCCTCAGGCAGCGTGATGCCGTCGAGGAGCGGGAAGTTGGCAAATCCGAGAAGGCTGTTCTTGTCAATCATGCCTGCTTTCAGATAGGCATCTACCAGCTGCTCGGTTGTGAGTGCCATGAGCTCGTCCATGGTCTGGCAGCCCGTTGCTGTCAGGAAGTTCTGCGTGACGTGGATGCCGTGCTCCATCGTGTCGCAATATGCGATGTTGGCGCTCTGCGCGATGCATCTCTTGAAGAGTCCCTCGCTTCCGTCGATGAGCGGGAGGAACGTGACGCTTGCCGAGCCTGCTGACTCGCCGAAAATCGTTACGTTGCCAGGATCGCCGCCGAACCCGGCGATGTTTTTCTGTACCCATCTTAGTGCCTCAAGCTGGTCGAGCAGGCCGAGGTTGCCTGCCTCCTTGAAGTTCTCTCCGCCGGGAACGCGTTCGAAGTTCATGAATCCCAGGAAGCCGAGCCTGTAGTCGATGGACACGAACAGGATGTCGGGGCATTGTTTAGCGATGTTGGTGAGGTCATAGAGGGGCGACGCCTGCGATTCGGAGCAGAATCCTCCGCCGTGAATCCATACCATGACCGGCTTATTGATTTCTGTGCAGCTGGTGTTGCAATATATGTTCAGCACGAGGCAGTCCTCACCGAACTCCGCCGTTCCAAACGAATCGTTCATTGGCCCGACAGGAACGTGGCCGGGCTTTGTCGCGTCGTACACGCCGTCATCGTCTGCGGCAGGTAGTGCCTTTTTCCAACGAAGTTTCCCCACTGGTTGTGTCGCGTAGGGGATGCCCTTCCAAATAATTAGCTCGTCGGTCTTCTTGCCGACGAAGGTGCCGTTGTTGCACTTGACTTTAGTTTCCATGTTTTTCCTCCTTTCTTGTCTCGCGCGCGCCAACAATATCCAAAAGGTAGTGAGGGGTAAAGTAGTTGTCCATGAACTGGTAGTAGCCCAGCAGCGGAAGCACGGCCTTGTACTGCTCGGCCAGCAGGCCCTTTTCCACATGGATGTTCCCCGGTCCGGCAATGTTCAGAACGTTCTGGTCGTCGGCCGAGTATGCCTTCCATTCTACCTTGTCTGTGGAAGGATTACCGCAGCGGGCGAAATTGGTCCACATCTGTAGAACTGTCGTGAAGATCTCATCGGAGATGTTTGTGCCGTTGAAGGGGCTGTTCGTCCCTATGCCGCGAAGGTTGAACACAAAAATGAGTTCCACGGAATGTGCTGCTCCCACATCCGGGTTGCTGCCCGGGTATGACCAATAGTAGCAGAACGTCTTGTTGAACGCGCTCTGCACGTCGAGCTGTTGGAGCATAGGGACCCTGAACATGAGCTCATTTATGAACTCCGTCTCGACAAGTCCCGGCTCTGGGGTCCTGCAGACCCGCTTGAACTGCTCGTAATACTTCTTGTCCTTTTCCTTCAGGCAATTGGCTGCGTCGCCCACGGAGCGCTGTGCGAATAACTTCTGTTCTTCCATGCTCAGATTCACGCCCTCACCCATGAACAGTCTGGCCTCGTCGGCCGTGCTGCCAGCCATGATGGATATGTGCTTTGCGTAACCTTTCTTGTACAACTCGATGGGCGCTTCGGGAAGCACTTCGGTTCCGTAGTAGGGGCAGGATGTGAACTGTCCGACCGCATTGACATAAGCCTCTTGTAGCTTTTCTTCGCTCAGTGCCATGATGTCGTCCATGGTCTTGCAGCCGGTGTACTCGAGCAGCGCTTTAGTCTTGCCCTGCGCGGATTTGCATCCGACCGGGAAGGCCAATGTGGTGGAGCCGCTCTGGGCGATGACCTTCTGGAAATACTGGTTCGCCTCCTTCATGACAGGCAGAATGGAGACAGAGCCGCCGCCGGCGCTTTGCCCGAAGATGGTCACGTTATCGGGGTCGCCACCAAAAGCGGCGATGTTCTCGTGCACCCACCTGAGTGCCATAGCCTGGTCGAGCAGGCCGTTGCAGGGCGCAGTCTTGAAGTTTTCGCCTCCTGGCACCGACGAGAAGTCCATGAAGCCGTACATATTAAGGCGATAGTTGATGTTCACCATGATGATGTCGCTATGCGCCTGGACGAGGTTGGCTCCGCTGTAGGAGGCCTCCGAGCCAGAGCCGACAACGTACGCCCCGCCGTGGATCCAGAACATCACCGGCTTCTTCTCGGTTTTGTCGTCGGTGTTGACCCAGATGTTCAGGTAGAGGCAGTCCTCAGATTCCAGCTTCTGCACGCAATCTGGGTAGCCTAATGAACCGTAAGCACCTTTTCCGTAGTACTTTGCCTCGAAGACATGGTCGCTTGCGTCCACGTATTCCGGCGCCTTGAAGCGGCGCTCGCCCACGGGTGCCTTCGCGTAGGGTATGCCCAGCCACGACGCGACCCCGTATTCCTCGGTTCCGACGAAGGTGCCGTTCACACACTTCACGGCATGAGCCTCGTCATAGCCTCCCGTGATTTCGCTGTTCAAGTAATCGTATTGATCGAATCTTACTAAATCTTTGAATTCTCTTTTCTTGTCATTCATTGTATTGCTCTCCTTTCATTATTGGACTGGTTCTTATCTACGGTGTAGATATTACCAAATCATAACGTTAATTCATTTTCTTTCCACCAAAAAATACCTGAGCCGGCTTGTTGTAACTGAAGCCCTCGTGCTCTGCTGTCAAAAGGTCCTTGTCGAATACCAGGAAGTCTGCGTCTTTGCCAGCCTCGATGGAGCCTTTTTGGGCCTCGATGCCGAGTTGTTTGGCACCGTTGATGGTGTAGCCGATGATCATCTGGTCAATGTTCATTCTCTCATTCTCCGGCGGGAATACTTTGGCAGCTACGGTGAACGGGTAGTTCCTGGTCTTTTCGTTAATCCAGCGGGTCATGCCTACCTCCATGCCCAGATAAGGGTTCCAGGTCATGAAATCCATAAAAACGATATTGTCACTTGACCATGCTACTGTGGCACCGCTGTCCCAAACTGTTTTGCATCGGAACTGCTTCTTGGAGCGTTCCTCGCCAAGCCATGTTGCCGATTCAGCCGTGTCTCCTGAATGCCAGTGAGGTGTAAAGTTGGCGAATACGCCCAGCTTTGCGAAACGGTCCAGATCGGCATCATCCTGAATCTCCAGATGGGCGCAGGTGACTCTCACATGTAAGTCATCTCCCATCTCCTTTCTGGCCATCTCCACGCCGTCAAGTACGTTACGTGAAGCGCGCTCACCCACGGTGTGAAGGTGAAGGTCCAGATTTGCCTCATTGAGCTCCTTCAAAAGCTTCGCAATGCCTTCTGCGGAGAAAGCTGTGGCTCCCGTCGTATGGACATCCACGTACGGAGTGACCATGGCTGCGGTGTGGATTTTTTGGGTACCGTCCATAAAAATCTTCATGGTATGGACCTTCACGTGCTCTGTGTTATACATACGCTGCATGCGCTTCAGCTGTTTCAGGCCTTCCTCTGCATCCCGCTCCGCGTTGACCACAAGGCAGCCGTCAACATAAACAGGCAGCTTTCCCTGCCTGTCCAGTTCGCACAGACGCTTATAGACTTTCTCATGGAACTTCATATCTCCCGGAAGTCCGGCATCAAATACCGCTGAAACTCCAAATTCTACGGAAAAATCAATCCAACGTTGAAGCGTTGCGTCAACCTGCTCGTCGGTCAGCTCCATTGAGCTGTCGAGAATTATCGGAATTTCCGCAGCGCCTTCAATGCAATTTCCGGTCACATGACCATCTTTACGAACGTACTCGGCAAGTCCCGGTATGGGATCCAGACTGTTGTCGGTAATACCATGTCTTTCAAGTATCTTTGAGTTAACCCAGATGCTGTGTCCTTCACCTTCCTGGATCTGAAGTTCGGCATCAGGACATATCGCATCGAGATCCTCTTTTACTATGTCCTCTCCGTTAAGGTACACTTTCTCCAAAAGAAATCTGTACCGCTTCTCCCCAGGATGCTCTTTGATATATTTTGCCATGATTTCCAATGCTTCCTGCTTGCCGTTCGGCTCTAGTCGTTCTCCAATCGGTGCGTACTCAAAACCCACTGGAATGGTTATATGAACATGGCTGTCTATGATGCCTGGCATAATGAACTTGCCGCTGAGGTCGATGACCTTGCCTTCGTAATTCGGGAGGCCGGCTTCGTCGCCCACATAGACGAATTTGCCGTCCTTCACCACAAGGGCGGTTGCTATTGGGTTGTTCTTGTCGGAGGTGAAAATATTTGCGTTTCTGATAATGTAGTCAGCTTCCATATAATTATTCCTTTCATTATTTAGATTGATTCTCTGTTGTTTCTTCTTTTTCAGTTCCTTTCACGAAACAGGCCACCAGCCCATAGGTGATAACGGGACGAATCCATATCTCAGTGAGCATATAGTCGGTGTATTGATCGCTGGATTCCAGAAAGATGTCGATGTTATAGAGTACCGCAATAAGCGTGTCGATGGTGTTAATTGTCCATAGATTGCGCTTGGAGTAGGTCTTCCAATCCTTGCGGGCATAGAAGTAGGTGAGCACGATTATCAACAGCACCGAGAGGGTGAGGCTTGCAAGGTGGATTGAGTAATAGGCCAAAGGAGGGGCAAAAAGGATATCGCGCAGCAGCACCGTGATACCAACTAACAAGGAACAACCGTAGTTGAACTGATCAGGCTTGAGACGATTGAAGAAAAACATCAAGATCATCACAATACTGGCGATGTAGAATAGGTTGAGCACCAGTTCCGGCCATGTTTCTTTCAGACCGAAATTCCATACGCCGTAGAACATCATCGCCACAGAGACGACAGCGGCTACAATGGTAAGCAATACATTAAAAACCTCTTTTTTAGTTTTGAATCTTATTTCCATAAAGGTTACTTATTAGTTAGTAATTTTGATTAAAACGACTTGCAAAATTAATAAGACTTTTTCAAATAAACAAGGTCTTGAAGATACGGATAGCAAATTTTGTAAATTTTGAAAGCAACAAAAGTTGTCGGACTTTATTCGTTGATGAGGCACTGGCCTGTCATTTCCTGTGGCTGTTGCAGTCCCATGATGTGGAGGATGGTAGGAGCCACGTCGGCCAGGACGCCGTTTTGCACCCTCGCGTTAAGGTTCTCTGTCACGTAGATGAAAGGGACAGGGTTGGTGGAGTGTGCGGTGTTGGGTGTGCCGTCGTCGTTGATGGCATGGTCGGCATTGCCGTGGTCGGCGGTGATGACGACTTCATAGCCTTTCGCTTTGGCTGCCTCCACCAGCTCGCTCAGACACTGGTCGATAGTCTGCACCGCCGTTTGGATGGCGGAGTAAACCCCTGTGTGTCCCACCATGTCGGCGTTGGCGAAATTCACCACAATCCAGTCGTAGCGGTTGGTGTTGAGCGCCTCGATGAGACGGTCTTTCAATTCGTAGGCCGACATCTCAGGCTGGAGGTCGTAGGTTGCGACCGCTGGAGAGTTCACCAGGATGCGGTCTTCTCCCTCGAACGGCTCTTCTCGCCCGCCGTTGATGAATGATGTCACGTGGGCATATTTCTCGGTTTCGGCAGCATGCAGCTGCTTCAAGCCTTTGCTTGCTATGTATTCGCCAAGGGTATTCTCAACATTTCCTTTAGGGAAGATGACGTGTATGCCTGTGAAAGAGTCGTCGTATGGTGTCATGCAGTAGTACTGGAGATTTGGAATTGTCTGCATGTCATGTTCCGGGATGTCATGCTGAGTGAGCGCTATGGTCATTTCTTTGGCGCGGTCGCTGCGGAAGTTGAAGAAGATTACCACGTCGCCATCTTTGATACGTCCGTCGACGTTGCTGTTGACGAGGGGTTCCATAAACTCGTCGGTGTTTTTGTGCTCCGGCGTGTGTGAGTCGTAGCACGACTGTATGCCTTCGACCATGTCGGTAACCTCACGACCGATGCCGTGTACGAGCAGGTCGTAACCCAGCTTGATACGGTCCCAGTTGTTGTCGCGGTCCATGGCGTAGTAACGGCCGATGACAGATGCCACAACGCCTGTGCCTGCCTCTGCCATGTGCTGCTGCAGGTCGATGACGAAGCCTTTGCCCGACATAGGGTCGGTGTCGCGACCGTCCATGAAGCAGTGCACGTAGCAGTTCTCAATGTTATACTGTGCGGCGATATCGATGAGCTTAAAGAGGTGGTCTATTGAAGAGTGTACGCCACCGTCGGAGGTTAGACCCATGAGATGAAGGCTTTTGCCGGTGGTCTGTGCACAGCTGTAAGCCGACACTATTTCAGGGTTCTGAAGTATGGAGTTGTCGGCACATGCATGGTTTATCATCACCAGATCCTGATAAACAACGCGTCCGGCACCGATGTTGAGGTGTCCGGTTTCTGAATTTCCCATTTGTCCTTCAGGAAGACCTGCATACTCGCCAGAAGCTTGCAGTTCGGAGTGAGGATAAGTGGCTTTCAGATAGTCGAAATATGGCGTTGGGGTCTGTGCTATCACGTCACTCTCGCTTTGGTCGCCTATGCCCCAGCCGTCGAGAATGACCAAAAGAGCTTTCTTTGGGCTGCTGTCCGGGATTGGGTTGCTCGTGCTGGTTTCTTTTTTGCACGAGACAAATACCATTGTCACTGCTGCCAAAATGATGAATAGCCTTTTCATGGTGGTTTAATTATTGTGATTTATTTTTCATGTTTTTTCTTTAATTCATATTATTTTAAAGGTATCTCCGGATGCTGCACCGACAGAGGCAGGCCTTCCTGCGAGAGGTAGAACATGTAGAGAACGACGGGTTGGGTGCCGCGGTTCTCGCCGTGGTGGATGGTGCCTACCATTTCGACGACGGCTTCGCCTTCGTGTAAGGTTTTCTCTTTGCCGTCGATGCTGACGATGGTGAGCTCGCCCTGAACCAGTATGCCGTGGTTTATCACTGGGTGGTGATGCCAACCAAGCTTCTGTCCCGCTGGAATTTCGTATTTAATTCCAACTATTTCAGGCTTACCTACCAAATAGTCGGGAAGGTCCACGCCGTCCCAGCTTTGGCTAGTGTGAACCAGTTCTGTGGTCTGCACCGTAGAGATTTTTTCCATTGTAAATATTTTGGTGCAAAGTTAAGATGTATAATTTAAATTTCCAAGCGTTTGACCCATTAAACATCAAATTTTGTAAATTTTGAAACTTTTTGTAAATTATTAACATCTTAAAAATTTTTAGTGTCTACTTTTCCGAGCTGGTACAAATTCGGTAGATATATTGTCAAGTGACATGGGTGCAACTCAATAATATAAAACCGCCGCCTCATATGAGGCGGCGGTTAAAGTTGTGCTCCCACTAGGACTTGAACCTAGGACCAACTGATTATGAGTCAGCTACTCTAACCGACTGAGCTATAGGAGCTGGAAAATTTCCGGGTGCAAAAATACAAAAAAATGAAATGCCGACAACAAAATTATGAAAAAACTTTTTGTCGGCATTTCGTGTTACTCTTTAACTATTCTTTTTGTCACTACGCCTTTGTCGTTTGTTATCCTTATCATGTATATGCCATTTGACAAATCTCCGACATTGATGATAGTCTCTGAATCAGATGTTTGTGCCGATTTGACAAGCTTTCCGTCAAGGCTGTAGATGTCGTATTGCCGGATGTTGTCGCATTCCAGATGCAGCACGTCATTCATCGGGTTCGGGAACAGCTTCAAATTCATCGCGTAATCCTCGTCCACGCCAGTGTTGCCGTCGCCACTGATGGCTATCTCAAGCAGGTAAGTGCCTGTCATTCCTGAGAAATACGGTGATACGGCGAAATAGATGGTGCCTCCGTTGAATGATATGGTGCTCGGCATCACGTCGTCGTAGCCTTGCGAGTAATTCTGTCCGTCGGTAGAGTAGGCGAACATGGCATCGACGGTATATGTCTGGCCGTTTCCGCTGTTATATGAGTCGTGCAGACGAGCCGAGATTATGTAGTTATAGCCTGTTGGCAGATTGATTTTGTAATAATCGATATCGTTTCCGACATGGATGTTGGAGCCTGTAGTATTCACCGTAGTCTGGTGATTCGTCCAGCTGCTCGGTCTGAGTCGGTAAGCCTGGGCCTGAGTGTTGTTGTTCTCATATCGGTCGGCGTTTGTGGCAGGAGCCTCCACCACCACGGTGATCGGGTTTGAGTGCCAATAAGCTCCAGCATAATACCATCCACTGTTATAATATGCCAGCTCCATGTGGTATGTGCCTGGTTCAGCTGTTATCTCACCTTCAAATGTTAGGTTTTGATAATAACCTGAGTTAATGTTGACGTTTTTAATCTCGATGTTTTGAACCCATTCGCCTTCCAAAGTTGAAAGATTAACTCTTACCCTGCCGTTATATGAGTAGTCTCCTGTATTTGCCACTTGAACATTGACTTTTGCTGTGGAGCCTTGTACCAATCGGCCGCTGTTGCTTGTGATGGTGAAGTCGGAGTAAGTCTCGATGTCGTCGTAGTAATAAATGTCGAAAGTGGCATAATTACTATAGCTTCCGTTGTCGATGATGGTCCAGTCTTCATCGCCCGTTTTGAAGAACAATGCCACTTGGTAGGTCCCTGGCACGAACATCATGTTGCCTGTCGTCGAGAACGAGTAGGTGTTGTAGTAATTGCTTTGTAGATTAAGCGTTTTCGTTTCGATGAATGATATGAAGTTGCCGTCGGCGTCGAATGCTGCTGCTCCGATATAGCCGCTGTAGGTGTTGCTGCCCCAGTTGCCTACGCTGGCTGACACGGTGATCTCGCTTCCGAACCATATCTTGTTTTGATCGTTTGCGCTTGGCACTGATACTGCCGAATAGAGGCGTAAGTCAGCAGCTGTGGAGCCTCCACCGCCACCTCCGCCTCCACCGCCGTTGCCGTCAGGCTCCAAGCCGAAGATGGCCTGCTGGTTGTTGGTGAAGCTGTATGAGCCGCCGCCGGCGCCGCCGCTGCCGGGATTCAAGGCCGAGAGCGAGAAATAACCGTCATTCTGTCCGTCCCAGCCCCAGTTGAAATGGAATTTGTCGTTGTTGTCGTAGCCGTCGCATACGAAGCAGTGTCCGCCGTTGCCGAAGCCTGCGTAAACCACAGGTCTCGAAGCGTCGAGGTCGGCACGTAACATGCTTTTCCACTGGCTGTCGCCGGTGTTGTCTTTCATCTCTCCGTGGGCAGTCGATTTATATCCGAAATGGTTTTTGAATGCATATTCGGCGCAGTGCTCACTATTGGTGTAACTCGAGATGACGAATGCTCCGCTGCCGCCCGTTGCTGCCACGCCGTAGCTCATGTCAACGCTCACGCCGCAGTGATACATCAGGGTGGCGACAGCGTTGTTGGTGTTGGTGACGCGGTTTGGCATGTTGCTCCAGTCATACTGTGTGCCTCCGAAGTTGGCATACAATGTGCCGTATGAACTCGTTGAGTATGAATGACTTCCAGTGCCTACTGTAGGATGGTTCCAGTATTTGAGCACCTGCGCCATGGCGGTCGCCACACAACCTGTCACGGTACGTTCGTTGTATTGGTTGTCGTACGGACAGAGGTCATTATAATAAGGTGACTGGTTCCATCTCGTCTGAACGAGCGGATTCACCACTTTCTCACCTCTGTTGTTGATGAATTCAGTAGAGGTGCCTGAGAACAACTCCTTCCATTGTCTTGTGGTGGTCTCATCTGCAACTATATCATTATCAATGATATACTGAACTTCTGAGCTGATGCCATTGAGCCAGTCTCTGACGTTGGCAGGAAGGTTCTCAGTCACAAACTCACCGTATTTCGAATAAGCCAAAATCGGGATGCAGCGGTCGTCGTCAGCCACAAGCACCCAGCCTTGGTTGTCGTTAAGATTAAAAACGTAAAAGTGTTGGTTTTCAACGTTTCTGTTGGTGATTTGAGTCAATTCTATTGACTTGTACATCTTCAAGTTGACACCTCGTGCATCCAGATAGGTGTGCCTCTGTTTCATGAAATTCATTCCCACCTGACTTGCCTTATCAGGACTTACATGCTCTGCAAAAAGATTGATCTGCAGGAATGCGATTATAGTCGCTAAGAGTAAAAATCTAAGTTTCATACGCGTATATTTTTGTTGACCTTTCATTTGAAAGTGCAAATATACGCTATGTTTTTCAAAAAAACAAGAAAAAAATGTTTTTTCGTCATTTCGAGCGAAACGTAGTGTAGTCGAGACCCGAGCGAAGCGAGAGCTTTCGCCAAGGCGAAAAAATCTCATCAAATTGTGTGAGATTTTCTCCATTCCGCTTTGCTTCAGTCGAAATGACGTTGGTTATTTGTAATATGCTTCAATATTGTCGAGAATCTCTATGACTTCATTAACTGTCGGCACCTCCATGAGTTGCATTTTAAACTGCTTGAAGTTCGGAAATCCCTTGAAATACAGGCCCCAATGTTTTCGCATCTCGATGACGGCGTAGTGCTCGTCTTTGTAATTCAGCGAGTCGTTGAGGTGCATCTTCGCCACCCTCACGCGTTCCTCGACGGAAGGCCGCTCGTCTTCGACACCTTTTTCAAGATAATCGTGAATCTCCTTGAAAATCCAGGGGTTTCCGTATGTGGCGCGACCTATCATGAGCCCGTCGACGCCGAAAGTGTCCTTGAAATATTTCGCTGACTTGCCGTCGACCACGTCGCCGTTGCCGATGATTGGAATCGTCATGCGCGGGTTGTTTTTCACCGCCCCGATGAGCGTCCAGTCGGCTGGCTCGCCCCATTTCGTGGTACGGAGCCGTCCGTGGATGGTAAGTGCCTGAATGCCAACGTCTTGAAGTCGCTCGGCAATCTCCACAATGTCTTTATGCTCGCTGTCGTAGCCCAGTCGTGTCTTCACCGTGACGGGCGTTTTCACAGCCTTAACAACGGCTTCGGTGATGGCGACCATCTTCGGGATGTCGTTCATAATGCCTGAGCCTGCGCCTTTCGATGCCACTTTCTTCACCGGGCATCCGAAGTTGATGTCGATGATGTCGGGGCTATATCTTTCTGCATATTGCGCAGCCTCGACCATTGGCTGGACAGCGTTGCCGAAAATCTGCACTCCGAACGGCTGCTCGCTCTCAGTATACCGTAACTTGTTGATACTCTTTACCGCATCGCGAATCAGACCGTCCGACGAGATGAACTCTGAATAGACGATGTCGGCGCCGTAGAGCTTGCACACGTGCCTGAACGGCGGGTCGGTGACGCCCTCCATCGGTGCCAAAAGCAGCGGATAACGCTCGAAGTTGAGATTTGCGATTTTCATGGCGCAAAAATACAAAAAATAATGACATTTTAATGCCATTTTCGAAATACTCTCAGTACCTGGTAGGTCGCATTTCTGCAAATGGCATTAAAATGTTAAAAATTCTAATGGCTAATGGCTAATAGCTAATTGCTTTTTTGTATTTTTGCACCCGTGAAAGAAAATCCTATCTCATATTATAAAGACGACGCTCGAATTGCGCAACTCGCTGATTATCTTGATGATAAGAAAAATGTATTTTGCAAGGGCATCGTCGGCTCGGCTAAAGCCTTCGCTGTGGCGGCAGCGTTCGAGAAGCTCGGCGGACAGCATTTCGTGGTGTGTCCCGACAAAGAGAGCGCGGCGTATTTCTACAACGACCTCGAGAATATCTTCGGCGAACGCGAGACAGACTACGCCAAGAAGATGATTTTGTTCTACCCGACGTCGTACAAACGTCCGTATGAGCCAGAGAAGCCTGACAACACTTATATCTTGTCGAGAACCGAGGTTTTACAACGCGTCTCGACGTCTGAACGAAAGACCATAATCGTTTCTTACCCCGAAGCGTTGAGCGAGAAGATTGTCACTCGTAAGATATTGAGTAAGAATACGTTCAAACTTGCAGTTGGCGAAAAAGTGGATATGGATTTCGTCACCGACACCTTACTGGAATATAACTTCGAGCATGTTGATTTTGTGGTGGAGCCGGGCCAGTTCGCCATCCGAGGCGGCATCGTCGACGTGTTTTCGTTCGCCAACGACTATCCTTACCGTATAGTTTTCGATTTCGATGAGGTGGAGTCGATACGCTCGTTCAATCCAGTCGACCAGCTCTCGATGGAGAAGCTGCAACGCATAGTTTTGCTGCCGAATCTTCAGGACCATAACCTCTCTGAGGAACGCGAGACGATATTCCAATATCTTCAGAATCAGACAGTTATGTGGCTCGACGAGACTGATTTTCTGAAAGAGAGAATCGATGCCGAGTACAAAAAAGCTGTCGACGCATTCGAGGCGTTTGAGGAAAACGAAGGCATGAAGTCGCCAGAGACTTTATTCGCGCAAAGCGATGAACTGCTTACTCAACTCGATGATTTTAAATCAGTTACGTTCGAGACATATTCCGATTCGATAGGAAAGGAGATTGTGGAGTTTAACACCACCAGCCAGCCGGTCTTCAACAAGAACTTCGAGATGTTGCAAAACACCATTAACTCGTTGAAAGACAGAGACTACCGCATTCTTTTCTTCTCCGAAAGCAAGCGTCAGCTCGAGCGAATCCAGAGTATTTTGAACGATTTGCAGCAAAAAGACGAGTCGAATCACGATTTCACGCCTGTTCTATATTCCATCCAGGCTGGTTTTGTCGACAACGACCAGAAACTGTGCTGTTTCACCGACCATCAGATTTTTGAACGTTATCACCGCTTCCATCTCCGTGAAGGTTTTGCAAGCAGTCAGGCATTGACAATCAAAGAGTTATATGATTTGAAACCGGGCGATTATGTGACGCATATCGACCACGGCATCGGACGTTTCGACGGCTTGGAAATCATCGACCACAACGGAAAACAGCAGGAGGCGCTGCGACTGATATATCAAAACGGCGATTTGCTTTATGTGAGCATTCATTCGCTACATAGGATTTCAAAATATTCGAGCAAAGACGGGGCAGAGCCATCGCTGAGCAAACTCGGCTCGAACGCATGGAACAGGCTGAAAGCCAAGACGAAGAGCAAGGTCAAGGACATCGCTCGAGAGCTTATCAAGCTTTACGCCGAGCGCAAGAATTCCAAGGGATTCCAGTTCATGCCAGATACATATCTGCAGACCGAATTGGAAGCTTCGTTTATGTATGAGGACACCCCCGACCAGCTCAAGGCGACCATCGACGTGAAACGCGACATGGAGAAGGAGTCGCCGATGGACCGCTTGGTGTGCGGCGACGTGGGCTTCGGCAAGACCGAGGTGGCAATTCGTGCCGCTTTCAAGGCTGTCAGCGACTCGAAACAAGTGGCGGTTTTGGTGCCTACCACGGTGCTCGCCTTACAACATTTCCACACGTTCTCAAGCCGTTTGAAAGGATTTCCGGTCACCATCGACTACATGAACCGTTTCAAGACCGCCAAAGAACAGAAAAAGACCCTAGAAGAGGTCAAGGCAGGTCGGGTGGACATATTGATAGGAACACATCGCATCATCAGTAAAGACGTGGAGTTCAAGGACTTAGGTCTGCTGATTATCGACGAGGAGCAGAAGTTCGGTGTTTCCGCTAAGGAGAAGCTTAAACAATTGAAAACCAACGTCGACACCCTCACTTTGACGGCTACGCCTATCCCGAGGACGCTGCAGTTTTCGATGATGGGGGCGCGCGACATGAGCATCATCACCACTCCGCCACCGAACAGGTATCCTGTCGAGACAGAACTGCGTTCGTTCTCTCCTGACGTCATCCGCGATGCTATCCAATACGAGCTGGCACGCGACGGACAGGTGTTTTTCGTGCATAACCGCATCCAAAACATCATGGAGGTCTACGACATGATAATCAGCTGCGTCCCGGGCGCGAAGGTCGCCGTCGGTCACGGCCAGATGGAGGGCGACAAACTCGAACAGATAATGCTCGACTTCATCGACGGCAAATATGACGTGCTGCTGTGCACCACGATTATCGAGGCGGGACTTGACATCCCGAACGCCAACACCATCATTATCAATGATGCGCATAAGTACGGCCTGAGCGACCTGCATCAGCTGCGCGGCAGGGTGGGACGTTCCAACAAAAAGGCGTTCTGTTACCTCCTGACGCCGCCGTTGGCGATGCTCAGCGACGAGGCACAGAAACGTCTGCGTGCCTTGGAGGAGTTCTCGGATTTAGGCAGCGGCTTCAACATCGCTATGCGCGACCTGGACATCCGTGGAGCCGGCAACTTGCTTGGCGCAGAACAAAGCGGATTCATCAACGATATCGGGTTCGAGACTTATCATAAAATCCTCGACGAGGCTATCATGGAACTCAAGGAAAACGAGTTCAAAGACCTGTTTGAAAAGCCCGAAGAAGAGAAGAAATACGTTCGCGAATGCGCTATCGAGTCGGATCTGGAGATTCTGTTGCCTAACGAATACGTCGACTCATCGGCTGAGCGTATCAGCCTCTACAACGAGCTCGACCATATTGAAAATGAAGAAGGTCTGATGCGCTTCACCGACAACCTTATCGACAGATTCGGCGAGATTCCGCCTCAGGCTAACGATCTTTTGAACACTGTGCGCTTGCGCTGGATTGCCCGCGATCTGGGCTTTGAAAAAATCGTTCTCAAGAAAGGCGACATGACCTGCTATTTCTTGCAAGACCAGCAGTCGGAATACTTCAAAACCGAGACTTTCAACAAGATTATCCGTTACGCTTCCGAACATTTGAAACGTTGTCAGTTTAAGGAGCAAAACGGCAAAAACATATTGGTTTTCAAGGTTGTTGACAGGGTCAAGGATGCTTTGGATTTATTGCGAGAAATAAATTCTTGATTTCGAAAAAATGTTTATATTTGCAAAAAATAAATTAGAAATATGACAACATTATTTTTAGGCGGCATCGGAACCGGTGAAATAATTCTTATCGTGCTGGCGATTCTGCTGCTTTTCGGTGGCAAGAAACTCCCTGAGCTGATGCGCGGAATGGGCAAGGGCGTCAAGGAATTCAAGGACGCTATGAACGAGCCGACCGGCGACAAAAAAGACGACGAGAAGAAAGAGGAGAAATAGTCCGTCATGACGTCGCGAAACAAGACGGAAGATGCCGAAGACGTCCAAATGACCTTCGGCGAGCATCTCGATGAGCTTCGTAAAGTGTTGATGCACATCGGGATTGCTTTTGTTTTGCTCTTTATCGCCCTCTTCATGTTTTTCAAAGGCGATATCATCAACATCGTTTTCTATCCTTCCGAAAGCGATTTCATCACAAACAGACTTTTTGCGAGATTAGCTGAATTGACTGGCACTGAGGCATTGAAAATCAATGCGAATCCGTTAAATCTTTATAACACTAAGATTGCCGGGCAGTTTATGCTTCACATCAAAGCGTCGGCGGTCGGGGCACTCGTGATAGCGTTTCCGTACATCATCGGGCAGCTGTGGGGCTTCGTGAGGCCGGCTCTTTCGCCAACGATGAAACGCCGTACCCGTCTGATAGTGTGGAAGATAGTGTTCTGGTTCTTCCTCGGCGTGGCATTCAGCTACTTCGTGATAGCACCTCTCGGAATCAACTTTTTGGCAAACTACGAGGCTAACGGAAGCATACAAAACATCATCGATGTCAGCTCGTATATCAGCACGGTCTTGGGCGTTTGTCTCGCCGCCGGACTGGTGTTTCAGCTGCCGCTTCTGATACGATTATTAGCGTCTATAGGCATCATAACTTCAGCATGGCTAAGGAAAAACAGAAAAATCGCCATCGTTGTCATCTTGGCGCTCTCGGCACTCATCACGCCGCCCGACATCATCAGCCAGCTGCTGATTTTCGTGCCGTTTTACATTTTATACGAATACGGGATTAGGATAGCAAAAAATATTGAAAAGCAAAATGCAGATTGATAAGACAAAGGAATTGGAGACGAAAGGCATTGGCACTCTGTTGCTTATGTACGCCTTGCCGTCGGTGGTGAGTCAGATAATATCGTCGGTATACAATATATGTGACCGAATCTTCATCGGACATGGAGTGGGGGCGCTCGCTATCGCAGGCTTGGCCATCACATTGCCAATCATCAATATCATACACGCTTTCGGCGCTTTGATAGGCGTCGGAGCAGGGGCGAGGATGTCGATCGTTTTGGGTAAGAAAGACGTCAACTGGGCTGAGCATATCCTCGGCAACAGCGTCATTTTCACTGTCATTTTGAGTGGCTTGGTGATGCTGTTTTCTTATATTTTCCTCGATAAGATATTGTTTATGTTTGGCGCGACAGCCGAGACCGTGGCTTACGCCCGAGAATACATGCTCATCGTGCTTCCTGGTATGTTCCTGACCACCATGGCGTTCAACCTCGTCTCGCTGATGCGTGCGTCGGGCTATCCCAACAAGTCGATGATAGTGCTGGTGTCGGGCGCAGTGCTCAACATCGCTCTTGATGCATTGTTTATCTTTGCTTTCGACATGGGAATCGCCGGTGCGGCGTGGGCTACCACCATCTCGATGGCGTTCGCGACCTTCATGGCGATGCTGCATTTTGTGAAACGCGACTCGTTCATCCGCTTCCGCAGACACGGATTCCAGCCGAAAGGCTATATCTTCAAGAATATCTTCATGATAGGAATGAGTCCGTTCCTGATGAATGTGGCGGCGGCAGGCGTCGTGGCTATCTTGAACAAGCAGCTCATCCGTTTCGGCGGCGACATGGCAGTGGGCGCTTACGGTATCGCCAACAGCTTTATCATGATAATGATAATGGTTATCTTGGGCGTGTGCATGGGCATGCAGCCTATCGCCGGCTATAACTACGGGGCAGGTCATCCCGACAGGTTGAAAAAAGTCTATGTCCTGACGATGAAAGTATGCGTGGCAATAGGTATTGTGACTGCCATCTTGGGTTGCGCCATGCCTCGAATCATCTCGATGGCGTTTACGAGCGAGACAATACTGCTCGATATCTCGCAGATGGCTTTGCCTTACATTACCGTGATGACGCCGCTCATCGCGTTCACGATAGTGAATTCAAACTTCTTCCAGAGTATCGACAAGCCTTGGATTGCCATCGTCACCAGCCTCTCACGTCAGGTCATCTTCCTCATCCCGATGATGTACATCATGCCTGTCATTTATCAAAATCTGGGACTCGACAGTCTCAACGGCGTGTTCTGCTCCTGCACTGTTTCCGATGTCTTCGGCGCCTTGTTAGCTTTTGTGCTGATGTTGACGCAGAGGAAGGTGTTTAAATATACAGCATAATAAAAGGGAGCAGTTGAAGAATAATATGGCGGAGAGGGTTGAGAACTACGCTAGTAAAAACATAGCAATAAGATAATGGTTGCTGATGTATTATAATTGTTGGCGGTTTTTAAAAAGTTCGTGAATGTCTTGTTTTACCAAGACAAGCATCTCATCCATTGAAATGGCTCGTCTTAAATCGTCATTGTTTTTTTTGTTTAAAACTGCTTTTTCCATGTCTAATATCTTTTTTGCAAAATTAAGATTATTTTCCATTCGTGCAGCTTGAATGAAAAATTTTTCTTGTTTTTCAAAAGATTTTGTATTTTTGTAGTCGAAATTTAATCCTATCCTTAATAAACCAATAGTTCATTAAGGAATAAAAACATAAAAAAACGTTTAGCTTTTATTATAAGGCTCGAAATCTGTACATTTTCATGTGTACCGAAAAGGAGGTGATTGAAAATGTTTAAGGGTTTTGCCGTTAGTTTAACCAAAAGTTGCACCCGACACGAATTAGGGAAAGTATTATGAAAAAATTCATCATTTTTCTGAACATAATGCTTCTTGTAACGATGTCTTATGGTCAGGAGCAAAATTCTGAAGCTGCTTATGTTGACAATGAATTCATTATCTGGCTGATGCAAGATGTTGATGCTTATGCGTTTGCAGCCGACTCAAATGTGGGGATTATGCCTAAAAGACAGTTGTCCGAACGTCTTAATATTTGGCTTTTTGAGATTAATGATGGTAAAGAGTCTCGAGAAGATAAAATGAGTCGCCTGAACAAAAACGCCGATGTGCGAGTCGTTCAAAACAACCACACCAACATAATGCTGCGTGAGGCCATCCCTGATGATCCCTATTATTCCCAACAATGGGCTATTGACATAATGAGTTTGCCTCAGGCATGGGGGAAATATGCCACTGGCGGCATCACGGCAACAGGTGACACTATTGTGGTGGCTGTTATTGATGGAGGCGCCTACCTTAATCATGAAGACTTGAACTTTTGGAAAAACACTCGTGAAATTCCCAATAACAACATCGATGACGATGGCAACGGATATGTTGATGATTACCATGGCTGGAATGCGTATTACCACGATGGAAATGTTTCAAGCAATGACCACGGTACCCATGTTGCAGGTATCATTGGGGCGGTCGGAAACAACGGAAAAGGTGTTTGCGGTGTGAATTGGAATGTGAAAATAATGCCTGTTTGTGGCAGTTCAGGCAATGAATCAATTGTTGTGGAGGCATATTCGTATGTCTTGGAAATGCGAGCTCGTTACAATGAGACTAACGGCGAAGATGGTGCTTTTATCGTCGCAACAAATTCATCATTTGGAGTTGATTATGGTAATCCAGTCAATTACCCGATCTGGTGTGCGATGTATGATGAAATGGGTCGAGTTGGCATTTTGAGTTGCGGCGCCGGTCCCAATCTTAATGTGAATGTCGATGTGGTCGGCGACGTGCCTTCCACTTGTCCCGGCGACTACCTGATAGGTGTCACCAACACAACTTCCGCCGATGTGAAAAACAGCAGTGCTGGATATGGAATCAATAATATAGACATTGGAGCTCCTGGCACATCCATATATTCCACGGTGCCCAACAACAACTATAGTTTCAAAACTGGAACTTCGATGGCAACCCCGCAAGTATCCGGTACCATTGCGCTGATGTATGCTGCAATGCCAGAGGAAATGATGCTCGCCTGCAAAAGCGATCCTGCCAATTTCTGTCTTTCAGTAAGGCAGTCGCTTTTTGACGGTGCCGACAATCTTGCATCCCTCGACGGCTTGGTTGCCGAGGGTAGAAGACTGAATGCTAATGGAGCTATTGAAAGACTTTTAAATGTGCCAGTTACACCAATGTTGATTGGCGAAGTTGGCATAGTAGGAGAAGCTGTTGTTGGAGAGACCTTGACATTGAAAGCCAATCTGAGTTCAACTCCACTTATCCCAGAATTGGGTGAGTTAAGTTATCAATGGCAAAGAGATTCTACCAATATCGCTGGTGCTGTGTTCCAATCCTATACATTGACAGAAGATGATATTGACGCTGTAATATGTGTGCAAGTAGTCGCTGAAAACTGCACAGGAACCGTTACCTCACCCACAATAGGTCCAGTACGTGTATACTCTGGAATTGATGAAAACGACAATATGTCATTCAAAGTTTATCCTAACCCTTCAAATGGCAAAATTATTGTGGAAGGCTCGGGGCGGCTGGTTGTAACAAACACACTTGGACAAACTGTTCTTATAAAAGAAATCATCGACTTTGTGACCATTGAATTACCTAAAGGAATGTATTTTGCAAAATTGGGTAAATCAGTCAGAAAAATAGTGATAGAATAATACAACATAATTTCAGCTCAGAGTCGGTTTTCACCCAGTTTTACCGAAAACAAATTATTTTTTTTAGGTAATTTTATTTCGGTAAAATATTTTTTGCTATCTTTGCAGAAAATTGGATGCTTATGGTAGATAGTCTTAATCCGTTTGTGGTGTCGGGCAAGATCCCGCCGGAGTATTTCTGCGACAGGGTGGAAGAAGCCGCTCAGCTTGAGAAATCACTGCGCAATCAGCTCAACGTGGTGCTTACCTCAGCTCGCCGAATGGGGAAAACCTCCCTCGTCGATTTTGTTTTCGACAAACCAGAAATCAGCAAGAATTATATCACCATAGTCGTTGATATTCTTCACACTACGACGTTTCGCGAGTTCATAATGGCTCTCGGAGCCGCCGTGTTCGAAAACGTGGCTACCAGAAGCAAGAAACTGCGCAAACAATTTGTCACGTTGCTGAAATCGCTGAGCGCGAGCTTCG
>JAEEGJ010007413.1_pt1 | contig 31476 bp, 27 predicted proteins | sample 8958761 | NCBI WGS metagenome assembly JAEEGJ01 (sample SAMN16246546, study PRJNA631951) | gut metagenome | biome: gut microbiome; feature: rumen; material: RS-attached | host: Bos | place: Iran: Karaj | collected 2018-10
GTCAAGGCTGTAGAATGCGATATCGTTCCTCCCACCATCAACCACGAGGAGGAGGATAAGGATCCTGAGATCGATTACAATCTGAACTTCACCTTCAACAAGGCCCAGAAGCGTCAGGTTCGTGCCGCTCTTTCGAACACCTTCGGATTCGGAGGTCACAACGGTTCAATCATCGTCAAGAAATACGAAGAGTAAAGTCTTTTTATGAGATATTACCAAAATGTAAGCGACCTGGGGGACCTCCAGGTCGCTTTGCGTGAGGCCCTGGATGTAAAGGCTCACCGCTACGACTATCAGCACCTCGGCAAGAACAAGACCTGCCTGCTGATCTTCTTCAACAACTCGCTTCGCACCCGTCTCTCCACCCAGAAGGCCGCACAGAATCTCGGCATGAACACCATCGTGCTCGATGTTAATGCAGGTGCCTGGAAACTCGAGACTCAGCGTGGCGTCGTCATGGACGGCGACAAGGCCGAGCACCTGCTCGAGGCTATCCCTGTAATGGGTTGCTATGCCGACATCATCGGCGTGCGTTCGTTTGCCCGCTTCGAGTCGAAGAAGGACGACTACGAAGAGATGATCCTCTCGCAGTTCATCAAGTACTCCGGCAAGCCCGTCTTCTCGATGGAATGTGCTACAGGTCATCCTCTGCAGGCGTTTGCTGACATCATCACTATCGAGGAGCACAAGGAGCAGGCTCGTCCCAAGGTCGTTATGACCTGGGCGCCCCACCCCGGCCGTCTGCCTCAGGCTGTGCCCAACTCGTTCGCACAATTCGCTGTGGCAGCAGGCTACGAGGTAGTAGTGACCCACCCGCATGGCTACGAACTCGACCCACGTTTCACCGAAGGAGCCACCATCGAATACGACCAGATGAAGGCTTTCGAAGGCGCCGACTTCGTCTATGCAAAGAACTGGGCTGCCTATACCGAACCCTACTACGGACAGAATCTCGAAAAGGTTGCCGTTGCAGGCGGTAAGGTTGGTCCCAAGGGCTTTCCCGCACTCGAACTGCCTGGCCTTGGGCTCTACGAAGAGGACTGGCGCAGCTGGACAGTGGGAGAACGTCAGATGGCAGTAACCCGCGATGCTCACTTCATGCACTGCTTGCCCGTGCGTCGCAACATGATTGTTACCGACGACGTGATCGAAGGTCCCCGCTCTCTCGTCATTCCCGAGGCAGCCAATCGTGAGATCTCTGCCGAGACCGTCATCAAGCGCATCCTTGAAAGCGAATGCCAATATTGAAGATGTAAATTCAAAAAATAATCAGCCCGACTTTCGAAATAAAGAAAGCCGGGCTGATTATTTTGTCTATCTTGTCTTGGGATTTATGGTTGCATCAGACTGACACACTCAATTTTTGGGCAGAAAATTTGGCAATATGCGAATAAATATGTATCTTTGCGCGCTGAAAGAAGCTTCGAATGCCTACTTGCATTCCTAAACCAAGTGACGAATCAGTTCCTCACGATCGCCGCACAGCATATCAATCACCGGAATTTCGACCATGGTGTATGCACCAGGCTGTTGCTTCATCGAAGCTCGAGCCACGTTGACCAGCACCTGCGATGTCAAGGCGGGGTTGTTGATCTTCATGTTGAATTCGAACAACTGGTTGTGGGTCTTGCCCGACACACCCTTGCGTGTGAGGTTCACGCCGTGGCCCACATCGTTGAGGTCATCGACTGATGCGACCTGCTGCACGTGGGTTTCATCATTCACAAAGTATGGATCTGCCTTGATGGCTGCTTCGACGGTCTTGAAGTCGGCACCGTCCTCCAGTTCAACATAGACCATGCGACGATGAATGCCCGTACCGACGGGAATAGTCATCGAAAGCGCATCCTTTACACCCGGAATGGCGCGCACGGCCACCGAATGGCCCATCGAACGACCTGGACCGAAGTTGGTATAGCTGATACCTTTGGGAGCAAGGCTTTCCATCAACGTGCGAACAATGGAATCCGATCCCGGGTCCCATCCTGCCGAGATGATGCTCACGGCATTGTTGGCCTTGGCTACAGCATCGAGCGTGCGACGCAGGTCAACTATCTGCGTATGGATGTCGAACGAATCCACCGTATTGATGCCGAGGGCGAGGCACTGCTTGGCATATTCCTCCACTTTGCGGGTAGGCGTGGCAAGGATGGCCACATCGACATCCTTCAGTTCCTGGATATTCTTCACTACGGGATAGTCTGCCAGTTCGGCAGGTTTGTTCTCGGCACCTACACGACGCACAACGCCTGCACATTCGAAGTCGGGAGCTGCCTCGATTGCTTCGAGTGCATACTTGCCGATGTTGCCATAACCTACGATGGCTGCACGTATCTTCTTCATACTATTAACTAACAATTAACAAATAAGAAATAACAATTGTTTTTATTTCGGGCGCAAAGATAACGATTTTGTCAGAAAATTGCAAATAAATTGACATTATTTTTATAATTTTGCCAAGTCATATACATTTTGTAAAGCATAAATAACGAAACTGACATGAAAAAGATAATGACTGTTAGTAAAAACCTTACTTCGTGGCGTTGGTGGGCCGAGTGGGCAGGAATCTTTATAGGAGATGCTGTCATGTCCGCGGGTTTCGTCTTCTTCATCAACCCATACAACATTATCCCGGGCGGCGTCTATGGAGCCAGCATCGTGCTGCACAACCTCTTCCCTACGATACAGGTAGGTACGTTCGGCTATTGCTTCGACATTCCCCTACTCATCATCAGCGTGCTGGCACTCGGCGCAAAGCTGGGTAGTCGCACCATTGTGGCAGCTCTGGCCACGCCAATCATCATGAATACGATGTCATCCCTCGCCTACCCCAACCAGGCTGCCCTCGAAGCGCTCGATCCTGCCTTGCTGTGCGGTGGCATCCTCGACATGTCGAACCACCTGCTGCTCGCAACCCTGATGGGAGCCATCTTGATTGGCATCGGATGTGGCATTGTGGTGATGAGCAAGGCCACAACAGGCGGCTCGGACATCGTGGCGATGATTATACAGAAATACCTGAAGATACCTTTCTCCAACGGCCTGCTGATTGTTGATGGCCTGGTGGTACTCTTCGGCCTTCTGGTCATCGGCTTTGGTGTAGGCAGTAACGAGCCCGTCGGAAAGGAGAGTTGCCTGCTGTCATTCTATTCGCTCATTGCCATCTACGTGTCGTCGCGTGTCATCGCCCGTGTGATTGCCGGCAACAAGGACGACAAACTCCTATTCATTATCAGCGAAAAACCTGTGCCCGAACTACGTTCCTACATTCTCAAGGACCTCGAGCGCTCGGCCACCCGCATTCGCAGCAAGGGCCTCTATTCCGATGGCGACAAGGAAATGCTCTTCCTCGTTATCCACAACAAGGAGGTCCCTGGTGTGAAGGAGATTATTCGCGAAGCCGATCCTCGTGCCTTCGTTGTTGTCACCGATGCCTACGACACCTACGGCGAAGGCTGGAAACAGCTTCCCAAGAGCGGAGAGATTACTCCCGAGTAAACCTCAAGCCGTAACAAGAAATGAAGAAAGTTTGCAAGCTGATTTCTGACTATATGGGAGTGCTGGTGCTGCTATCGGCAATAGCGGCTTTGACATTCCCCGAAACAATCAGTCGGGTAAAGCCTACCGTCATCAATCCCCTGCTTGGAGTGATCATGTTCGGCATGGGACTGACGCTTCGGGCTGAGGATTTCCGCATCGTATTCAGCCGTCCGAAGGATGTCATTGTCGGCTGTCTGGCACAATTCACGGTCATGCCTCTTTTGGCCTGGTTGTTGGCTCGAATTTTCTCGCTCGACGAGGCTCTCACCGTGGGTGTGATGCTCGTGGGCTGCTGTCCGGGTGGCACGGCCTCCAACGTCATTACCTATCTCGCCAAGGGCGACCTTGCCCTATCGGTAGGCATGACGGGAGTCAGCACGGTGCTCGCACCCATTGCCACACCATTGCTGGTGTGGCTGCTGGCCGGCCAGACTGTCGATGTGAATGTTGTGGGGATGCTTCTCAGCATCCTTTGGGTGGTTATCCTGCCTATCGTAGCCGGCCTTGTGGTGAAACGTCTATGGCCGCGCCAGACAGCTAAGGCCACAGCCTTTCTGCCCGCCCTATCCACCTTGGCCATCTGTGCCATCGTTCTCATTGTGATTTCCGCGAATGCCGGAAAACTGATGTCGGGCGGACTAGTGATTGTTCTTGTTGTGATGCTCCATAACGTGTGCGGACTCGGCATAGGCTATGGCATCGGTCGTCTTCTGGGATTATCAACAGCCAAGCGCCGTGCCATCAGTATCGAGGTGGGCATGCAGAACTCTGGCCTTGCCTCCAGCCTTGCCACACTCCATTTTGCTGCCTACCCCATGGCCACTATTCCTGGCGCCGTGTTCAGCGTATGGCACAACATCAGCGGCGCTATCGTTGCCCGTTTGTTTGCCAGGTCATCTTCTCGGCCATGACGATGCTTGTCTCGATTACGCCGTGTATCTTCTCGGCCGTGAGTATACAACTCTCGATCTCGGCATAGCATTCTATCGACCAAGATAATACCCGACCAATTCAACGTGCTGTATTTCCGCGGCCTTGAAAATGTTCTGACAGCCAGCAGCAATCATCCAATCGGCCGCGACTATGCGCCCCAGCATTGCTGCAATCATACCAACAGCCACATCAAGTTCATGCAATGGAAGAGGAAGAACACTTGTGCACAGAAGATGCTCATATCGCATAGATGCCGACACGAATCCGACCTTCCGAATACAATCCCGATGACCCGTCCAATCACACCGACGGCCATCGGGATGCTTGCCTAAAAAGAGATAGCATTCTGTGGGCCGGCAGAATGCTATCCATTATTTATGCGTAAATTGTGAGCCATTTATGGCACTTTAGACTCAAGGATTACGGTTTTTGGAAAAGGCCAGAGAGCTGGAAATCGGGCCTCTGACCACGGGCGTCACGGACATTCCACGTGACGTGGATGGTCTTCGACTCTCCTGGCATCAGAGTGATGTAGTTATCGCTATAAACTACGGGGAGAATCTGTTCGCCATCGGCTCCCTTCAAGTTCAGGCGCAGGAAGACAGCGGGCTTACGCCCCTTGTTGCGAAGTGTGACATCGGCCTGTTGTGTTACACCTGCATCATGAATGACGACACGTTGTTCCACCTCAGGCTGAGGCAAGGTTGCCAGGTCTCGATAGTTGCCCTCTTCGCGTGAAAGGATATAAAGGTTCTCGGAGATGATCTTTCCTTTCTGGATGAGCTGCAACCGCAGGTAATAGACATTTGTGGATTTCAAGTCTTTGTCAGTGGGCCTTAAGTGGCAGGCGATGGGGAGTGTGGTGTCCTCAACGCTGGAGAGGCGCACCTTCTGCTCGCTGACCTTTCGGCCATTAAGGTCGAAGACGGTGGCAAGAGCCACGAGGTTGGAAAGCGTTCCTGCTGAGTGGTTGACGACTTCAATGCTGTCTGTAAGCGCATTGTACTGGATGTGCAGAGGTTCACACGCCTTCTTGCAGCCAAAGTAGGCGGCCGTAGGATCGAAGTAATAGTCATAGGTCTGCCATACCATCGAGGGCCAGCAGGGATGGCTCATCCAAAGGAGCAGTCCTGCTCGACTGCGGCTCGTCGATTCGAACATGCCACGATAGCCGTTGTAGTTGATTAGCTGTGCCCAGCGGGTGAACTCCTCGACGTCACGGGCTTCGCCAAAACCTTTGCTTACGAACTGATTGAAGATGGCCGCACGCTGTGCACCCTGCAGTGTGAAGTCATGCTGCCCCCATTCGGTATTCTGTGGCCATAGGGATGCAGGGCTGAACGTGCGGCGCATGCTCTCAATGTTCATCACATTGGGCATGCCGCGCTCGGAATGTATCTTGCCGCTCTGTCGCTGGAAGTACTCATTCATCGGCAGCGCCCAATAAGGGCCTCCTCCACTGACACCTTCAGCCGAGGAGTGGGATATATATTCCATCCCCGGGGCGAGTGTGTGAACATATCGTCGCAGACCACGGTCGATGGCTTCGGGTGGGAAACCTTCGTTTCGACCACAATAGAGACCGATGCTGGCATGGCTGCGCATACGGCGCACATAGTCCTCGGCATTACGAAGGAACATCACATCGTCATAGGGATCGGGGCCATCGGCAGGATTGGCGAGCCAGAAGTCCTGCCAGATCATGATGCCATGACGATCGCAAGCCTCGTAGAACGATTCGTCGCCTACTTGTCCCACCCAGTTGCGTATCATCGTGAAGTTCATGTCGCGATGATAGCCGACAGCAATGTCATATTCACGAGAACGATAGAGCAGATTGTGTTCGTCGAAGCCCCAGTTGCCTCCCAAAGGAATGAAACGACGACCATTGACAAAGATTTGCAGGCTATCTCGCAGACCTGTGTAGCGCATCTCGCGCAAACCAGCCTTATAATTGATAGAGGATGATGTGCCCACCTCGGGCGTGAACGTGAAGCCAGCCTCGTAGAGATAGGGTTCACCATAGCCATTGGGCCACCAGAGTTTGAAATCGCTGCCTGTAAGCTGAGGGAACAATGTGGGCTGGAAACGTACCTCCTGCTCGGTCTGAGCTGGCAAGGTAAGGGTCTGTTCGAAGCGTACATCGCCGATAAAACCGCTCAACACACCCGTAACGGGTCGATTGTCATGATTACGCACAAAGACCGAAGGCGTAAGGCTCACGGATGGGCCATTGTCCGAAAGTGTAGTCTGTACATAGGGGTCACTCACTGTGACCATACCCGTTGTGGTGAGATAGACCTCGTTCCAGATGCCAGCCTCTCGGCCACGAACTGTGGTGATCCAGTCCCAACCTACCGAAGCATGGAAAGTAGGATTGTCAGCACCGACGATACCGCCATTGAACTGTGTGGAGTTGGCGTCCTTCTCCTTGATGGCAGCGAAATGGTCGTTGCAAATAATCTCGACAGCCAAATGATTGCCTTTTTCGCGAAGCAAACCGGTGACATTGAACCGCCCCCGTTGGAAAGCACCCTCGATGCTACCTAAATTCTGACCATTGAGAAAAACGTTGGCTTTCCAATTGATTCCATCGAAATTGAGCCATTGCTGGGTTCCCAGCATCTCTCGAGGCACATCGAATACATCCATATACCAGAAGTTGGAACGGAAGAACGACTCGGAAATCTGATCGACATTGTCGGCATAGTTGGGATCGGGCACTGCACCTATATTAATATAGGAAGCAAGCACCGTGCCTGGCACCGTAGCTGAAATCCAATCCGTACAATCGAAATCGGGCGTAGCAATTGCCTCGCCTTTGGCCTCCACTTCCGAGGCCCGCTGCAATAACCAATTGCCCCCACTCAAATAATAGCGACCCTCGCGCAAGCCAGCTTCACGATGGGGATAATTATCATGAATCAAATCAGAGCAGACCTCCATCTCCCTCAGCGCATAATAACCAGCTGGACCTGCCTTTGTCATCGACACTCGCACATAACGAGCTCGCAAATACGTCGTGGCATCGTTAGAGATTGTCATAAGGCCTGAAGAAACGTTGTCGGGCAAATCGGCGACTCGTCTCCATGAAATAGCATCGTCGGAAACCTCAACACATCCCTGCTTCGGTGCCTGGTACCAGTCGAAGTTCATTTCACAGATGTGCAAAGACTTGCCTAAATCGACGTAGAGCCACTGCTCTCCACCTCCTTCGCTAATCCACATGCTGTTGAAACACGTGGAAGGCATGACATCGACAGGGCTGAGGTCGGCATTGAGGAACTGCACCTCATGTATATCCCAATGGGCAGCGCCTTCCATCTCGAACAAGAACCTGACATGCTTCGTCTGGACAGGCACCTGCAAGCGAATCCTCTCGTTGAGCACACGGGCAGGCAGATAATCCTGTGCCTCTTGTTTGTTGGGGTCGGAATGAAGTTTGTAGTGGAGCAACGTGCCGGGGAGTCCTGTTCCCACTTGTTCGCCAACGGTCTGCCAATGCTCGCCATCGTCAGATGTCTGAACACGGAGGGCATACCCACGGGTGGCCACCTTGTCGTCGTAGGCTACCATACCTTGCAGTCGAACATTGGCAGCCTTGACCTGCAAGGCCCCACTCCAATCGTACTGCAACCAAGTGGAACTGCCCATCATGACATTGCGTGAGTAGGGGCCGCCGTCGATTGTCCATTCAGCTTCTCGACGCGGCAGAATGCCTGCAGGTGTAGATACGGTGAGTATCGATGGATCGCCTTTATCGATGATGCCATCGGTGACGAGATGTGCTGTATGGTTGTAGTCTCGCGTCGAAGATGCCCATGCTGCACGATAAAGCGCAATGTTGTAGCAAGCGATGGGGTCGTCGCCAAGTGAATAATCGCTCGAAGGGGCGAAATATTCATTAGGATCACCAGGATAAAGTCCGATGCCTCGGGTTGGGACAACTTCCTGTGCCGAGACAAGATGAGAAGTACATAGCAGCATCATGGCCATCAGGACGATGACGCTGATGCACGGTGTTGATTGAGAGATTTTCATGGGAGTTAATGTGTGTAGTTGAGAATTAATGAGAAGGGAGAGGTGTCCGCAGAAGTTTATTTGTATTTCTCAAACTGATATTTCTTACGGAGTTCTGCCTTCTCCTCTTCGGAACGCGAGGTGAAATAGGATTTCCAACCGGGACAGAAGTTGATGTGCCAGCGCCAGAAGCGGCCGAGCAATGAATTGGGTTTTGCGTCGTAATGGGCGCGGAACTTGCAGTGTTCGCAGTTATGTGCCATAATTTTGGGGGTTAAGAGGGGTTAAGAAAAGTTCTGAAGGGTTCAAAGAGTAACTATTGCCTTGAGGATACGAATGTCATCAAGGGGACGATCGTTCTCGTCGGTGGGACTGCATTGGATGGAATCGACCACGTTGAGTCCCGAGATGACCTGACCGAAGATGGTATAGCTGCCATCAAGATGAGGTGTACCAGGATGTTCCCGATAATAGGCACGTGCCACGGAATCCATATGATGACGTCCACGAGTCCATTCGAACATGGTGGAGTCAATCTTGTTGAGCAGCGAGTCGTTGTAAGTCTTTCCCCACACGATGTAGAACTGCGCAGCCGAACTGGACTGGGTTGGATTGACATCATCGCTCGTACGGGCAGCAGCAAGCATGCCCCGTTTGTGGAAGATTGCAGGATAGCGGAATTCGGCAGGCACCATGGCAATATCAGACTCGTCGGCGATGAAGGCACCTGGTTGGGCATGTCGGCTGGTGCTGTCACCCGACTGGATCATAAAGTCAGCGATGACACGATGGAAGAGAAGCGAATCGTAATAGCCCGACTGGACATGCTGCAGGAAATTGTCGCGATGAAGAGGCGTCTCGTTGAAGAGTTGCACAACAATGTCGCCTCGATTGGTCTGAAGGACGACTTCGCGACGCACTTCCTCTTTTTTGTTCCCACACGATGCGATGACAAGCGCTGCAACGAATATCAGCAACAGTCTCAGTCCAACAATTTTCATATATATATGATTTGATAAAGGATGATGCTGCAAAGATACGCATTTTTTTTGATTATCGATGCACAAAATTCTTTCATCGCTGATTTTTTGTGCATTTTCATCATTTTTTTGTCCTAAAGGGTTTGAATTAAGAAAAAAAAAGTTATCTTTGCACCCGAAACAAGAAGGAAATGATTCCATAATAGAATCCCGGTGAAATGAAGACCACTCGTCAGACTACCAACTTGAGTAGCATTGCAGTACTCGTTGTAGCAGCATTGCTGCTCGAACTGACCACCGCCGTGCAATATTTCTCGACTCGAAGCAGCATCACCCGACAGCTGACCGAGATGGCACAACGTGACCTGAGCGAAACCGGCAATACCGCCGAGCTGAAACGGAAAGTGGAGCATGCTACTACTCAAATGCTACCCACCATCGAACGGCTCATGGCCTGCCATGCAACGGATTCACTTCGGCTCCATATTGCCCAGATCCTGAGAGAACATGTGGAGATAGTGGGTTTCGACTATTGCCTAACGAAGGGCAGCAATGGCCGGCCAGATGGCATCTACATCTACAAGGATGACCAGACGGGGACTCCTACAGAACAGCATATCGAATTCGATTTCACGAAACGATCGTGGTACAGTGAAGGACTGAAGGGCGACGGCTTCTGGAGCGAACCCTACATGAGCAATTACAAGGTGATACTGATGTGTACTTATTCACGACCCGTTCGCGACCCACAGGGAAATGTTATTGCCGTGCTCGGTGCGGACGTGCCCCTGAACGAACTGTCAGCTCTCGCCACACAGCTTTACGATAACCAACAACGCTCGCTGAAGCCCATCGTCCTGCTCCACGTGCTCGGTCTGCTGCTGCTGGCCTTCATCATGTTCCGCAGCATTCGTAACATCCGGCGGCTGCAGGACATCGGTGACGAAAAGGAACGCATCGCCAATGAATTGTCCATTGCTCGCCGCATCCAACAGGCCATGCTGCCCAAGACGTTCCCGCCTTTCCCCGAACGGGAGGAACTGGACCTATTCGCTTCGCTAACGCCTGCACGTGAAGTGGGGGGAGATTTCTACGACTTCTTCATGCGTGACGATAAACTGTTCTTCTGCATTGGCGATGTTTCGGGGAAAAGTGTTCCTGCTGCACTGGTGATGGCAATGGCACGTTCAGCATTCCGTATGCTATCGGAACACGAGACGGCTCCAAAGAGCATCATCTCCCAGATGAACGACTCCATGGCGCGCGACAACGAATACAATATGTTCATCACCCTCTTCATCGGTGTGCTTGACCTCCCCACAGGAAATCTGCGCTACGTAAATGCAGGCCATAAGGCCCCGATAATCAATCTGCACACACTCCCCATCGCCCCCAACCTTCCCATTGGCACGCTGCTCGACTTCGATTACGCCGTGCAGGAAACGGTCATTGAATCTGGTTCGACCATCTTCCTTTACACCGATGGACTGACTGAAGCCGAGAACGTGGAACATGAGCAGTTTGGAATCGAACGGATGCAGAAGGTCTGCTTCGAAGCATCGGAGCAAGCTGCTTCGCCAAAGGTCCTCATCGGACAAATGACCGAGGCCATTCACAACTTCGTGGGTGACACCGAGCAAAGCGACGACCTGACGATGCTGGCCATCCGATACACACAAAGGGCATCGCAACGGAAGCCCCGGCTTATCCTCACTCTGCCCTGCGACATCAACCAGACACCTCGCCTCAGCGAATGGATAGAAGGTGTTTGTGAAACTGCAGGATTGAGTCCATCGGCCACTATGCAGGTCAATCTTGCCCTGGAAGAAGCCGTAGTCAATGTAATGAAGTATGCCTATCCGAATGGCAACGAGGGCGAGGTACAGATTGAAGCAACGGCCGACAAGGAGTGGCTGCACTTCATCATCACCGACAACGGACAGCCTTTTGACCCTACCAAACAAGCAGAAGCCGACACGACGCTATCCGTCGAAAAACGAAGCATCGGCGGCCTGGGCATCCACCTGATGCGAAGGTATATGGACAGCATCCACTACGAACGCCTTGGCAATCGCAATATCCTCACTTTAAGGAAAAGAATAGTTAGCAGGAATTGACAGGAATTGGCAGAAGGCAGCTTCGCCCATAGCAATGGGTGACCAACAAATAATTGTGAATTATTAATTGTTACATATTTAATGCATATGAAAACAACATTCAAACAAGAGAACCAACATCTGGTGATGGCCTTCGAAGGCCGGCTCGACACTGCAGCCTCGTCGCAAGCCGAGGAAGATATGCGCGTGCTCTATGACTGCGAAGGCAAGGACATCATCCTCGACTGCACCAATCTGGAATATATCTCCAGTAGCGGACTGCGTCTCTTCCTGGGTCTCATCAAGATTGCACGCCCCAAGGGAAGCCATGTCTATCTGACAGGTTTGAACAACGACCTGCGTCAAGTGTTCGACGAAACAGGTTTCACCACTCTCTTCGAAATGTTATGACAAAAGAAGAAATCGAACGGCTCCAAGCCGAAAACGCTTCTCTTCGCCAGGAACTCGAACGATTGAAGGACGAGATCATCCGACTGGTGAGCCGCAACCTCGACCTATCGGAACGCCTGGAGGAGGATGTGGAGCTACGCCGTCGTGCCGATGTGGCTCGCGAACTCTTCCAAGGCAATCTGGAGCGCCAGCGCAACGCCGACCTGCAGGACGATGCTCAACTCATGGCCCTTATCGAACTGCGCGTCGAAGCCGACCGCCCGCACCTGAAGGCTGACTTCAATGCGGTGGAACTTGCCCATCTGCTCGGTATCAGCCAGGAACGTCTGACACGTTTGTTCCGCCACCAGTCCATCCATCGTACCCCGGAAGCCTACATCGACAACCTGCGTGTACTGGCCGCCCTGCGTATGCTGCGCGAAAAGCCCCAGTGGACCATAGCTGCCATTGCCGAAGAATGCGGCCTCGGGAACATCCGCACCCTGCAACGACGAGTACAGGAAGTGATTGGCATGACACCCGCTCAATATCGGCAGATGTTCGTTCCCGAAGCGTAACTTCGTGTAATTATTTACAAAATTACTTCCCCAATGCGACAGAATCTAAGGCTATCCTCTTTCGTTGTCGCTTTTTTGGGGATGTGACGTTATATACATAGCAAAAAATTACAAAATAATTTGGAGGATAATGTAAAAATGCCCTATCTTTGCACCAGCAAAAACAAAAATTCTATATTAACAATCAAATACAACAACATTATGAAAAAGTCTATTATCCTCCTCCTCGCACTCGTGCTGACCATCTGTCTCCCACTTCATCTTCAGGCCGATAACGACCAAGTGATCACCTTCGACCGTCTGCCCGCTACTGCCCAGACCATGCTGAAGCAAAACTTTTCGGACAAAGTTCCCCTGGTAATTACTGCCGACAGGGACGACTACAAAGTGATGTACCAGAGTGGTGAAAAAGTAGAGTTCGACAAGAAAGGCAACTGGAGAGACATCGAATGCAAGACAAGCCAAGTGCCTGCCGAACTGATTCCTGCACAGATTGCAGCCAATGTGAACGCCACATTCCCTGGAGCAAAAATCACCAAGATCGAACGCGACCGCCGCGGCTACAGCGTCAAACTCAGCAATGGTTTGGAACTGGAGTACAATCAGAATTTCCAGGTGATTGAAGTTGACGACTAAGCATCATAGATGCTAATCCCGTAATAATCATTATTCAAACAATCCCCCGCCACTCGATGCTGGCGGGGGATTGATTTTGGCACAAAAAACACCCAGCAGAAAGCCGGGTGTCACGTTGTGTTGTCTGTTCAGCGGTTTGTTTATTTCGCAACTGGAGCCTTGCGATCGCGGATGCGTGCTGCCTTGCCCTGGAGGTTGCGGAGATAGTAAAGCTTGGCGCGACGCACCTTGCCGTACTTGTTGATCTCAACCTTCTCGATGAAAGGCGACTCAATTGGGAAAATACGCTCTACACCTACGCCGTCAGAAATCTTGCGTACAGTAAAACGCTTCTTGGTACCATGACCCGAAATGCGGATCACAACGCCTCGGTACTGCTGGATACGCTCCTTGTTACCCTCACGAATCTTGTAGGAAACAGTAATCGTATCACCGCTCTGGAATGCTGGAAGCTCCTTGCCTGTGGCAAATGCCTCTTCAGCAATCTTCATCAAATCTGCCATAATGACTAAATTCAATTAAGTGGTTTATAACTAAAAAAGAATTGGACCGGCAGGCATAACTGGTAGCGTTCCCAGACATAGGCCTTGCATCCTGCTTCGCCCGGCATTCGTCAAAGAAGCCGCAAAACTGGCCGAAAGCGGGTGCAAAGATACAACTTTTTGCCGAATCCCGAAAACTTTCTTTCAGAAAAACAATTTCACGGGGGCGAAAAAATGTCGAAGCAGCCAGTTTTGCCACTTCGACATTGATTTTATCGGAGTAAAAGATTCACTTCGAGACCGAAACAGAGAGCATTAAAGTGCGCTGACGATCTCCTGGGTATCGGTGGCAATCATGAGCTCCTCGTCGGTAGGAACGACAGCCACAGTAACCTTGGAATCGGGGGTAGAGATGATAGCCTCTTCGCCACGCACCTCCTTGTTCTTCTCGGCATTGAGCTTGATGCCCAGGAACTCCAGTCCCTCAAGCACACCTGCGCGGAAGAGGCGGTCGTTCTCGCCCACGCCACCCGTGAATGCGATGGCATCGACACCACCCATGGCTGCAGCGTATGCACCGATATACTTCTTGACGCGGTAGTAGTAAACCTCCAGGGCACGCTTGGCATCATCGTCACCATCCAAAGCCTTGAGAGTGGCATCGCGCATGTCGCTCGAACCACAGAGGCCAAGCATACCGGACTTCTTGTTGAGGAACGTATCCATCTGGGCAGGAGTAAGTCCCTCCTTCTCCATGATGAAGGTGACAGCAGCTGCATCGATATCACCGGAGCGGGTACCCATCACGAGTCCCTCCAAAGGAGTGAGGCCCATCGAAGTATCAACGCACTTGCCATTGACTACAGCCGACATGGAAGCACCATTGCCGATGTGGGCAACAATGATCTTCGAGTTCTTGGGATCAAGACCCAGGTACTCCATGGTGCGCTTGCTGACGAAACGGTGCGATGTGCCGTGGAAGCCATAGCGACGCACGCTCCACTTCTTGTAGATGCTGAGCGGAATGGCATACATGAAGGCCTTCTCGGGCATGGTCTGATGGAACGCAGTGTCGAAGACGGCAACCTGTGGAACCGATGGAAGGAGCTCCTTCACGGCCATGATGCCCTTGAGGTTGGCAGGGTTGTGGAGAGGACCAAGGACTGCACATTCCTTGATGACGTCGATGACCTCGTCAGTGATGAGGCACGATTCGGTGACCTTCATGCCGCCATGGAGCACACGGTGACCTACGGCCTGAATCTCGTTAGCCGACTTCAGCACGCCATACTTCGGGTTGAGCAGGTGCTCCTTGAAGACAAATTCCACAGCAGCCGTATGCTCGAGCATGAAGTTCTCAACAACGACCTTTGAACCATCGGGAGCCGTAAGCTTGAGGAATGAATCGGGCAGACCAATCTTCTCGACGCCACCCTGGGCAATGACTTTCTTGTTGTCGAATACCTTATACTTGAGGGAAGAAGAACCGCAGTTCAGTACAAGAATTTTCATTAATTTACCAAGTTAAATATTTATTGTTAATCGTTTAATGTTAATTATCATTTGGCTGCGGCACGCTCCTTGGCACCGATGGCCTGGTTGCAGGTAACGACAATAGTCTGATAAACTTCATCGACGTTGCAGCCGCGCGACAGGTCGTTGACAGGAGCTGCGATGCCCTGAAGGATAGGACCGACAGCTGTGCCACCCGTGAAACGCTGAACAAGCTTGTAGCAGATGTTGCCTGCCTCAAGGCTTGGGAAGACGAGGGTGTTGCAATGACCGGCAATCGTGCTGCCCTTGGCCTTGCTGGCACCTACGCTGGGAACAATGGCGGCATCGGCCTGCAATTCGCCATCAATCTGGAGGTTGGGATCAAGCTCCTTGGCTACTGCTGTTGCCTCGACAACCTTGTCAACCATTTCATGCTTAGCCGAACCCTTGGTCGAGAACGAAAGCATGCCGACAACAGGAGTCTCGATACCGGCGATGTCGTGAGCGGTCTGGGCAGAGCAAACGGCAATCTGACCGAGCTGCTTGGCATCGGGATTAGGAGTAACGGCGCAGTCTGCGAATACCAGAATGCCCTCCTTGCCATAGGCCTTGGCAGCCTCATTCTCCATAATCATGATGAATGCACCCGATACGCAGGAGATGCCAGGAGCCGTCTTGATGATCTGGAGAGCAGGACGAAGCACGTCGCCTGTAGTATTGCGTGCTCCTGCAACCTGACCATCAGCTTCACCCGACTTGATGATAAGGGTACCCAGATAAAGAGGATCCTTCACGAGTTCGGCAGCCTTTTCGGGGGTCATGCCCTTCTTCTCGCGAAGCTTGAAGAGGAGGTCAGCATACTGCTGTGCCTTAGGATTATTCAGAGGCTCCACGATGGTAGCCTTGTCGATGTTCTTGAGGCCATACTCCTTGACGAGTGCTTCGATCTCTGTCTTTGCACCAATCAGGATGATGTCTGCCACACCGTCGCCAAGGATGCGATCAGCAGCCTGGATTGTACGTGGTTCGGTGCCCTCTGCGAGGACGATTCGCTGCTTATTGCCCTGGGCTTTGGCAACGAGTTGATCCATTAATGCCATAGTGAAATTTGTTAGATTTATTAGTTAGTGAAAAATGCTGTTAGATTATTCGATATGCGAACAAGTTTACTTTCTTGCGCAAAGATAATAATCTTTGAGAAGAAAACCAAGAGTTGGAGCAACTTTTTAAAAAAATTGCCCAAATTTATGGATAAATAGCGTTTTTCGAAGGAAAAAGGAATATAAAACTGACACTTATGTCAATTGGCCGGCAAGTGCTTTCCAAAGATTGTCCTCGGGGACAGGAGCCACGATGGAAATCTCCTGCTTGGAAACAGGATGTACAAACTGAGCCCGACGAGCATGCAAAGAGATGCCTCCATCTGGATTGGAGCGAGGGGCGCCATACTTCAAGTCACCCTTGATGGGCAGACCGATGTGGGAAAGCTGGCACCGGATCTGATGATGACGACCCGTAAAAAGCTGAACCTCAAGCAAGGCATACCGTTCGGTCATTGCCTTGACACAATAGTGAAGACGCGCCTCTTTCGAACCTGGACGGGGCGCATCGTAGGCAAACGAGCGATTCAGTTTCTCGTTACGGACCAGGTAATTCGTCAAGTCCTGTTCCTTAGGAGGCAGGTTTGTGGCGTGTGAGTCCGAACCGGCATCGCCCGTCCACACATTATCGACAATGCACCAATAGGTCTTGTGCACCTCACCATTAGCGAACATCCGGTTGAGACGTTCGAGGGCCTTGCTGGTCTTGGCGAAAAGGACCACCCCGGTGGTGGGGCGGTCCAATCGGTGGGTGACACCCAGGAAGACATTGCCTGGCTTGGCATCGCGCTCCTTGATCAGGCGCTTCAGCGTCTCAGGCAATGGTTCGTCGCCGGTCTTGTCTCCCTGCACAATCTCGTGGCAGGTCTTGCTGACAGCGAGGATGTGGTTGTCTTCGTAGATTATTTCCAATTAACCAAAAAATTAATTGTTAATTATTAATTGTTAATTATTAATTGTTAATTGGTATTTGTTTACATATTCATGCCGCCATCGATCTGGATAACCTGACCGCTGACATAGCTTGACAAGTCACTGGCGAGGAAGAGACAAACGTTGGCAATATCTTCCGTCTGGCCACCACGACGCAGCGGGATCTTCTTCATCCACTCGTCGCGTACGGCCTGGGGAAGCTGGGCAGTCATGGCCGTCTCGATGAAGCCAGGAGCAACAGCATTGGCGCGGATGCCCTTGGGACCCATTTCCTGGGCGATGGACTTGGCGAGGGCAATCATGCCGGCCTTCGAAGCCGAATAGTTGCACTGGCCGGCGTTGCCGTGAACACCGACAACCGACGACATATTGATGATGGAGCCACCCTTCTGACGAAGCATGATGGGACAGCAGGCATGGATAAAGTTGAAAGCGGACTTGAGATTGACGTTGATGACGGCATCCCACTGGGCTTCCGACATACGGAGCATGAGCCCGTCTTTGGTGATGCCAGCATTGTTGACAAGAATATCAATGCGGCCAAAGTCTTCCTTAATTTTGGCAACAACAGCCTCAGTCTCTGCAAAGTCGGCTGCATTCGACGCATAGCCGATGCACTTGACGCCATGAGCTGCAATCTCTTCGGCAGCACGATGGATGTTGGCAAGATGCTCTTCGTTGAGAGCAAGATCGGTAAATGCAATGTCGGCACCTTCGGTGGCGAACTTGTGTGCAATGGCGTTGCCAATGCCACGGGCAGCACCTGTAATGAGTGCTACTTTTCCTTCAAGGAGTTTCATATTCTATATTTAATTTAATAATGTGTATAGGAACGAGCATGGGTCCGGACGATGCCGTAAAAGATCATCTTGAAGATGCACTCGCGGAGCCTTGCCGTAGGCACACCCAAGGCTGTGAATTGACCTCGTATGTTGGGCAAATCCAACCCGCGCAAGGCATAATGAATCGTAACAGCAACGACCGAAGCATTGTCAATGTCAAAAGTCCCTTCCTCAATGCCCTGCTGCAGAATGCTCCGCAAAATGCTCAGTTCCCGCACATCGAGACGGCGCCGGGCATGCTCAAGCTGAATGACATCGCGGAAGAATTCTGCCTTCAGCGAGCCATTGCGTATCACGGTGTTACGGACCTGATCAAGACGACAGAGGATGTATCGCTTCAGTTTCTCGTCGGCAGGAATCTCGAGAGGCGGAATCTCTTCGATGGCTTCAATGATGTGGCTCATCTCGCTATCGACAACCGAAAGGAAGATCTCAGACTTTGACTTGAAATACGTATAAAGTGTGCGTCTTCCCTTCCCCGACTTGGCGGCGATTTCGTTCATCGTCGTGTTGTCGAAGCCCTTCGTGGCAAACAGTTGGCGAGCCACCTCGATAAGTTCGGATCTTGTATTTACACTCATAGATTCTTTGAAGAGCGGAATTGCTCACTTTCTTTATTTGTGTGCAAAATTACATATTATATTCATACGTTCGCCAAATCGTTGTTTTTTTTTCCAAATTCATTTGATTTTTATGCTCGAAAACATAAAATTGACAAATATAGTGTAAAATTTCGCACTATTTTGTCAAAAAATTTGGATAGTTCAATTCTTTCCTTTATATTTGCAACGAAATATAGTTTCTTGTGAGCATTTCTGCTATTTTGTATAAACAAAATCACACCCGATAATCTAATCTATATGAGCTATCTGAAGTTTGACAAGACTCTGCTAACTAACCTTGAGCAATCTCTTGACATCGAGTATCTCCGCACGAACAAAAGTGGAGCATACTCAAGTACTTCGGTAACCGGATGCAATACCCGCAAGTACCATGGTCTGCTGGTTATTCCCGTTCCGGAGATGGATGATGACAACCATGTATTGCTTTCATCCCTTGATGAGACTGTCATACAGCATGGTGCAGAGTTCAATCTCGGTATCCACAAGTATGAGGGCGACACCTTTGCGCCCCGTGGACACAAGTACATCCGTGAGTTTAATTGTGAAACCATTTCCACCGACACCTATCGTGTGGGTGGCGTCATCCTGACCCGCGAAAGCCTTCTGGTTCTTCACGAGCCTCGTGTCATCATCCGTTACACGCTGGTTGATGCCCACAGCGAGACCACATTGAGGTTGCGGCCACAGCTCGCATTCCGCAATGTGAATGAGCTCACTCAACGCAACAATCAGGTGAATTTCAACTACGAGGTGGTGGAGAATGGTATCGGCTCCTGCCTCTACCCAGGCTACCCCACGCTTTACATGCAGCTTTCGAAAGAAAACCAGTGGCACAGTCATCCCGACTGGAACATCGGCGTAGAATATCCGCGCGAACAGGTGCGCGGCTATGGCTATAAGGAAGACCTCTTCATGCCAGGTTATTTCGAATTCTCAATCAAAAAGGGCGAAAGTGTCGTATTCTCAGGCGGCATCACCCCCATCAAGCCAAATGGCCTGAAGGCTCTCTTCACACGCGAATTTAAGCTTCGCACCACACGCGACAGCTTCTTCAATTGCCTCAAGATCTCGGCCACCAGCAACATCATCGAACGCGATGGCAAGGACTACATCATCGCCGGCTATCCCTGGTTCAAGGTGCGTGCACGCGACCAGTTCATCGCCGTTCCCGGCTCCACCCTCGTCATCGGCGACGAGGCAGAATACCACAAGATCATGGCAAGTGGCATCGAGGCGCTGCGTAACTTCATGCAGAACAACGAAGGCGACAAGACTATCCACGAGATCAACTTCCCCGACATTCCTCTTTGGGCCGTTTGGGCTGTTCAGCAATATGCAGTTCGTGCAGGCTTCGAGAAGGCCGCCAAGAAGTATGGCGACTTTGTTGAGGAAGTGCTCGACTACATCATCGACGGCAATTCCGAGCTGGAGGTACGCGAGAATGGACTTGTCTATGTCAATGCCGACGGACAGGCCATCACCTGGATGAATGCTACCGAATTCGGCCATCCTATCACCTATCGCACCGGCTATATCGTAGAGTTCAATGCCCTTTGGTACAATGCGCTCAAGCTGGGTATCGAATTCCTGAAGCTGGATGCCGAAAAGAATGTCGAGAAGCTGGATGCGCTCGATCTGCTGGCCGAGAAGTATGAGGCCAACTTCAAGCGCCTGTTCACCACGCCGACAGGATATCTGTACGACTACATCACCGATGACTTCAGTTGCGCAGACGTTCGCCCGAACCAGCTCTTTGCCATCGGCCTGCCTTACACACCATTCTCCAAACCCGAGCGCAAGGCTGTCCTCGACATGGTGACCAAAGAGCTGCTGACGCCCAAGGGTATCCGCTCCCTGACACCGACTGCCGGCCTTTATCGTCCCAACTACTGGGGCAACGTAAGCCAGCGCAATGCCGCTTACCACAATGGTGCCTGCTGGCCATGGCTCCTCGGCATCTATGCCGAAGCCTATCTCTCAGTATTCACCAATTCTGGTGTTGCCTTTATCACACGTCGTCTGTGGGCTTACGAAGAGGAGATGAGCCGCCACTGCATCGGCACCGTTTCGGAAGTATATGATGGCAATCCGCCATTCCGTGGCCACGGAGCACAGTCACTCTCGATCAACCAGGCCGAGATTCTGCGTGCCATGGATTTCCTGAACCGTTACGTTGCAAAATCACAGAAGAAAAACAATAAATAAAATCCAGAATAAAACATGAAAGCATTAATGTTTGGCTGGGAATGGCCTCCTCATATCCTCGGTGGTCTCGGACCCGCTTCGTTCGGCATCGTGCGCGGCGTTGTCAACACTGGAGAATGTGATGTCACCTTTGTCCTGCCAAAGCCACAAGGCGACGAAATCAAAGACTTCGTACACATCATTGGCGCATCCAACACGCCAGTGGTATGGAAGGACGTCGATTGGGACTACGTACAGAAGCGTCAGGGTCATGTGATGGATCCACAGGAATACTATGACCTCCGCAACTGCATCTACGCTGACTTCAGCAATCTCTACACCAACGATCTCGGCTGCATCGAGTTCTCGGGCAAATATCCCAAGAACCTGCTCGAAGAAATCAACAACTATTCCATCGTAGCCGGTGTCATCGCCCGCAAGGAACTGCAGCATGGCGGTTTCGACGTAATCCATGCACACGACTGGCTTACCTATCCTGCAGGCATCCATGCCAAGCAGGTGACTGGCAAGCCCCTTGTCATCCATGTTCACGCTACGCAGTTCGACCGCACCCGCGGTATGTGCGATGCCAATGACCCGACCTTCAAAATCGAGCTCGACGGCATGAACAATGCCGACCAGATCCAGTGTGTATCCGAATTGACTCGTCAGACCGTCATTAACCACTATCATCAGGATCCCGCCAAGTGCATCGCTATGCACAATGCCGTAGAACCCATGTCGCAGGAAGTGCTCGACATGGAGGCCAAGCGCGGTACAGACGAAAAGGTCATCACCTTCCTGGGACGTATCACGGCACAGAAGGGCTGCGAGTACTTCGTCGAAGCCGCTTCGCGCTGCCTCCAGAAGGCGCCCAATGCCCGCGTAGTCATGGCTGGCAACGGCGACCTCATGGAACAGATGATCCATCTGGTTGCCCAGAAGGGCCTCGCCGACCGCTTCCACTTCACCGGCTTCCTGCGCGGCAAGCAGGTCTATGAGATGTTCAAGGTCAGCGATGTCTATGTGATGCCATCGGTATCCGAGCCCTTCGGCATTTCTCCACTCGAAGCCATGCAGTGCGGCGTTCCTTCAATCATTTCGAAACAGTCCGGCTGCGGCGAAATCCTCGACTACTGCTTCAAGTGTGACTATTGGGACATCGATGCGATGGCCGATGCCATGTACGCCCTCATCACCTATCCCGAACTCCACAAGTTCATGCAAGAGAAGGGTCGCAACGAGGTCAACCAGATCACCTGGGAAAAGGTCGGCCGCCGTGTTGTTGACGCTTACAAGAGATTATTAGGCTGGTCCTAAACAGCGACCAGGAATTAAATATTTTAATCTTTAATTTTTAAAGTTACTTATGAAAACCGTATGTTTGCTGTTTGAGATACATCAGCCTTTCCGTCTGAAGAAATATCGCTTCTACGATATCGGTGCAGACCACTACTACTATGATGACTATGCCAACGACGAGATTCTGAAGCGCCTGGCATATCAGAGTTATATCCCCGCTGCCAAGATGCTGCTGGAGATGATTGAGGCATCTGAAAAGAAGTTCAAGGTGGCTCTCTCGATTTCAGGTGTCGCCATGGAGCAGTTCGAGATGTATTGCCCCGAGTTCCTCGACTGTGTTCGCGAACTGGTTTCGACCGGTTGCTGCGAGCTCTGCTGCGAGACCTACTCCCACTCACTTTCTTCTCTTGTCGATCCCGAGGACTTCAAGTATCAGGTTGACCTCCAGAAGAAGATCATCTTCGACACCTTCCAGTATGACTCCAAGACCTTCGTCAACACAGGCTTCATCTACAACGACGAAATCGGCGCCGAGGTGGCTGCAATGGGCTTCAAGGGCATCGTTACCGAGGGCACACGTCACGTCCTGGGCTGGAAGTCGCCCAACTATGTTTACTCCACCGCTGCCAAGCAGGATGTGGGCCTGATGTTCCGCAACACGAAATTGTCGGAGGATATCTGCCTCAACTTCCAATATGGTCTTGACGCCGGCCAGTACATGAGCTGGATTGCCGAATCTCCTGCCGAGGAAAAGGTTTATCTCATCGCCATGAACTTCGACGTTGTCGGAGGCATGAATCCTGAGTCGAGCGGCATCTTCAACTTCTTCAAGGCACTTCCATACTTTGCCGAGCAGAAGGATATCCGCTTCGCCACACCCGCTGAATGCTGGGAGAACATTCCACCTATCGCTGTTGCCAACGTGGGTCACCCCATCTCCTGGGATGGCTACGACAAGGACGTCAGCGCCTGGATGGGCAACGACCTGCAGAACGAGGCCATTCGTGCCATCTACTCCATTTCCGAGCGTCTGCACATGTCCAACAACGAGGTGCTCCGTCAGGACTTCGCCTACCTGCTCTCTGCCGACCACTTCAAGTTCATGTCAACCAAGATGGGTGCCTACGTTCCATTCTCTCCATATGACTCGAGCTTCGATGCGTTCACCAACTATATGAACATCGTAAGCGACATGGAAATCCGCCTGAAGCAGGAATTCCCCGAGGAGGTAGAGAACGAGGAGCTCAACCCACTGCTGAAGCAGATCAACGAACAGGGCAAGGAGATCGAAAAGCTCCAAGCCAAGCTCGAAAAGGCAGAAAAGAAGCTCAGCGACATGAAGGCCGCCGCCAAGAAGCCTGCTGCCAAGAAGCCTGCTGCCAAGAAGACAGAGAAATAATTTTCTGACTTTGGTTATCATCTATTAATTGCCGAATGGGATACAGGCTCATCCTCATGTATCCCATTTGGCATATTCTATTTTTACGCAAGCAGATATCCATCTGCACGACACATCTATACGCCTTCAGAATACAAAATATCTGAATATGGTTGACAAGAGCAAGCATATACCTCCTCATCTGAGACGCAGCCTGCTAGGCCTCATCATATTCTTGCTTGTCATCAGTGTGGCAAAATTCTTCGTCACGATGCACCAGCAGGAAGAACGCATCGATGTGCTCGAAGCCCAGGTGGCGCAACTGCTTGCCGATACCACTCGTTTGCGGATTCTGCCCGCTTTCTCTCCAGACCGCAACACGACTCAAAGAAGCACCAGCGACAAGCCCTACTATCATCGAAATAACTACAACTCTAAACGCCAGGGTGCTTCCGCCGAGAAACAAGGCAGCCACCAGGATTCGTCCCGTGCAGCCCACAGAACCGTTGAGACAAAAGCCGATGATCGTCCACGCAAATTCACCCAGGCCCACCTGTTTGACCTGAACACCATCGACAGTCTCAATCTGATACGAATTCCAGGAATTGCCGGACGCACAGCCTCCGTGATAATCAAAAATCGCCAACGTTATGGCGGCTTCTACAATCCCTGGCAACTGCAGGAATTCCTCACCTGGGATGCCGCCAAGGACTATATGGAGGAATGGTGCACCGTCTGGTTCACCGCCGATGTTTCCCGTATTCGCCCGATACCCATCAATGCTGCAACAATCTCCGAACTGCAGCGACATCCTTATATCTCACACGAACAGGCTGTCGAAATAGTCCGCTATCGCACGCGACATAAGCGCATGGCAACGGCTGGAGAACTTCAGCAACTCACAACGTTCTCCGACGAGCAAATCCAACAGCTGTTCCCCTATCTTTCATTCGAATGAATTCTGATAACACTAATCCTTGCATGATGTCCCGATTGAAAAAGATCCTATTCTATATTGTTTGCCTGTTAGCCACAATCATACTGCTATCCTCTTGTCAAGAAAAAAAATATCATATCGGCGTGTCACAATGTATCCATAACCAATGGAACATGCGGCTCATCGAAGACTTGCAACGAGAGGCAAATTCCCATCCCGAGGTCGAATTAAGCATTCTGAACAACACAACAGGAGAAACAGAACAGATAGCCGATGTGCGCAAACTGATCAAAGAGAAGGTCAATCTGATTATAATCTTGCCCGAGAAGTCCGAAGCATTGAGCCCAGTTGTTGACGAAGCGGCTGCGGCGGGCATTCCTGTTATTCTCATCGACAGCGAAACCACCAGCAGCAACTACACGGCACGTGTCTGTGTGGACAACAGGAACATTGGCATAAGGGGCGGGCGATTTGCATCCTACCGTCTCAAAGGGAGCGGAAAGATCATCGAGGTGTTAGGCATCAAGGACTCCTCTTCTTCCGAAGAACGTCACAAGGGATTCGTCGAGGTAATTTCGAACTATCCCGACATTCAGGTCATTGATTCATGCTATACCGAATGGACCTACGAGTCGGCTTTTCCTCTCTTGGATAGCCTGATTGCCCTGCACCCCGACGTTGACCTGATTGCTGCCCAGAACGACCCGTTGGCCATTGCAGCATACGATGCCTGCCAAAAGCACAATCTCAAGGAAATGCCCCTCATCATGGGCATCGATGCACTTTCTGGCGAAGGCCAGGGAATCCAAAGCGTTCTCGACGGCAAGATCGATGTCACCTGGGCCAATCCCACTTGTGGACTCGAGTCTTTCCAGCTGGCGCTCGACATTCTGGAAGGACGTCCCTACCAACGTGTCACCAAACTACAGACCCAGCTCATCGACCGCAACAACGTGAACATGGTGCTGCTCCAGGAACAGCGTGTCGAAACATTGAACCAGCGCATCGAAGAAGTCAATGGACGGATGGGCATGTATCTGCAACGTTCCAATATACTCCAGATGCTCATCCTGGCTGCAATTATCCTCATCGTACTGATCATCGGTTTTGTGGCCTACGTCATCTGGGCCATGCGGCAGCAGGCCAACTTGCGCAAGAAGGTCGAAGAGGCCACACAAGCCAAGCTGACATTCTTCTCGAATATCAGCCATAGCTTCCGCACTCCGCTTACCCTTATTGCTGATCCTATTCGAACTTTATTGGAAGAAGGTGGGCTCACCGATCGCCAGAGGGAACTGATCGTTCTGATGGGGCACCAGTCCGAGGAACTGCTGAAACTTGTTGACAAGGTGCTGAACGTTCTTCAAGATGACCTGTTGAAAAACGGCGAACGTCTCGATGCCATCGCCCAGCAATCGGTACGCAACACAGCAAATGCTGCCGAAATACGCGACAAGACCTTCAACGAAACGCCGGGCATCTCTGTCGAAGAGAGCCGCGAGTCCGTGCTCGTTGTCGATGACAATGCAGACATCCGCAAGTATCTCAGCATGGTATTGGAGAAGAAAGGTTATCTTGTGCTCACCGCATCCAATGGCGAAGAGGGCCTCTACATGGCCAAGCAGAATATCCCCGACCTCATCATCTGCGATGTCATGATGCCTGTGATGGATGGCCTCGAATGCTGCCGCCTCATCAAGGCAGACCAGAACACAAGCCATATCCCCGTCCTTCTGCTCACAGCCTATGCGCTCGACGACCAACGCATCCAGGGGTACCAGTCGGGTGCGGATGCCTATATTACAAAACCTTTCAATACAGATGTGCTTTGCTCCCGCATCGAGAATCTGATCAGCAACCGAAAACGCATCAATCCGAACAACGATCGCTATCAGGAAATGGCTCAAGCTGAATTCGGTGATGTGGATCGGGCGTTCTTCAACCATTTCCACAGCTTCGTTTCCGAGAATCTCAGCAATGCGAATCTCGACATCCAGCAGTTGAGCGAGGAATTCAACATGAGCCGCGTGCAGCTCTATCGCAAATGCAAGTCCATCACGGGCAAGTCGCCTGTCGAACTGATCCGCCTCATCCGTCTGAAGGCAGCCACCCACCTGCTGCATACCACAAGCATGTCGGTTTCGGAGATAGCCTACGAAGTTGGATTCTCTTCGCCAAGCTACTTTGCCAAATGCTATAAGGACCAGTATAACATGTCGCCTACCGATATTCAAAAACAAAACAAGGCGAACCTATAGAAATAGGCTCGCCTTGTCCTGCTTCGCTTCACTTCAGCACATCAAAAAAACCAACCACCTTGCGATGATTGGTCTTGTGTAGCGCCTACGGGACTCGAACCCGTGTACCCGGCGTGAGAGGCCGGTATCCTAACCGCTAGATGAAAGCGCCAGGAAAACTCTCAAAAAGTTGGGTGGGTAGTGGGATTCGAACCCACGACATACAGAACCACAATCTGTCGCTCTAACCAACTGAACTATACCCACCATGTAGGCTAAAACCTGATTAGCGGGTGCAAAGATAATGATATTTCTTGGAATCCCCAAATTTTTCAACAAAAAAATGCAAGATTTTCGTTCCACTTGAGTAATAATGGCACATTTTCGCCTATTTTTGCATCTTTTAGGTGACAAAATTTGCATTTCTCGCAACTTATCATTATCTTTGCCCCGTTATAATCATCCAACATCCAACCCCTCTTAACCCTTCTTAACCGCAAACAACCCCTCTTAACACCAAATAACAACGAATATGAATCTGTTTGATCAAATCAGCGAAGGCATCAAAAATGCTATGAAGGAACGCGATGCAGTGCGTCGCGATACGCTCCGCAACGTGAAAAAAGAATTTATCGAGGCCAAGACCGCAGATGGTGCCAATGGCGAGCTTTCAGACAGCGATGCCCTCAAGATCATCGCCAAGATGGTAAAGAAAGGCAAGGACGCTGCCGAACAATTCATTGCCGGAGGCCGCCAGGACCTCGCCGACGAAGAACTGGCACAGGTCAAGGTGATGGAGGAATTCCTTCCCAAGGCTCTTTCTCCTGAAGAAATCAGCGAGAAGATCAAGGCCATCATCGCCGAAGTGGGTGCCACAAGTCCCAAGGACATGGGCCGTGTCATGAAGGCTGCCACCGCCAAACTCGCCGGCATGGCCGACGGTAAGGCCATCTCGGCAGCAGTGAAGGACCTGCTCAGCAAACTCGGATGAGAACTGTCACCCAACGCGTCAGCCGAGCCTCGGTAACCATCGAAGGCGAATTGCGCTGCCAGATTGGCCAGGGCCTGCTCGTGCTCGTAGGCTTCGAGGCTGCCGACACACAGGAAGACATCGACTGGATGGCCCGCAAGCTGCTGGCGCTGCGCATCTTCGACGATGAGCGGGGCGTGATGAACCGATCGGTGATTGACGTAGGCGGCGAAGTGTGCATCGTCTCGCAGTTCACACTCCATGCCCTCACCGCCAAAGGCAACCGTCCCGCCTACATCCGTGCTGCAGGCCGTGACATTGCCGTGCCGCTCTACGAGAAGTTTGTCCAGGAGATGCAGCAAGGTCTCGGTCGACCCGTCGCCACCGGCATCTTCGGTGCCGACATGCAGGTCGAACTGATCAACGACGGACCCGTTACCATCTGCATCGACACCAAGAACAAGGAATAAGCTTCCACAACCTTTTCTATACCCATTAAACCCTTCTTATCCCCATCTATTTATGAAAGACAAATATCTTGACACCCTCAGCAAGTACGACGTGAACCTCAGCGACGAGGAGATTGCCAGCGAAGTGAAGCAGATCGTCTCCGAGAACTACGATGCCAACAACACCATCGATGTCCTCAAGTTCAGCCTTGGCTGTATCGACCTCACCAGCCTCAATCCCACCGACAACGAGGAACGCATCACCGAATTCACCAAGCGCGTCAATGATTTCGAGGACGAATACCCCGAACTTGACAACGTCGCTTCCATCTGCGTCTATCCCAACTTCGCAGAAGTAGTTTCAACCAACCTCGATGTCACCGAAGTCGATACGACAGTCGTGGCTGGAGGATTCCCTTCCAGCCAGACATTCGACGAAATCAAGGTGGCAGAAATCTCCCTCGCCCTGGCCGGTGGTGCCGACGAGGTAGATATCGTCATCAATGTGGGCCAGATGCTGGCAGGCAACTACGAAGATATGTGCGACACCATCCAGGAATGCAAGGCTGCCTGTCGCGACAAGATCTTCAAGGTCATCCTCGAAACCGGTGCCCTCAAGAGCGCATTGCTCATCGCCAAGGCTTCCGTCCTCGCCATGTACTCGGGCGCTGACTTCATCAAGACATCGACGGGCAAGATCAGCGTGGCCGCCACGCCCGAAGCTGCCCTCGTGATGTGCAAGATGATCAAGGCCTATTATGAGCAGACCGGCAACAAGGTCGGATTCAAGGTGGCCGGCGGTGTGCGCACACCCGAGGATGCCGTAATCTATTATAGCATCGTCAAGGCTGTGCTCGGCGACGAATGGCTCACCAAGGACCTCTACCGTATCGGAGCATCCAGTGCAGCCAACAACCTGCTCTCGGCTATCCTCGGTCAGCCTGTAAAGCATTTCTTATAATGCTTTTCCAGCGCAAGCCCAGATAGGCACCTCGCATCAACAGATAGAGCAGGAAACTGATCCACAAGGCATCGTTGGCATCTGCCAACAGATGACTCAGGGCATAGCGTGCCACAAAGAAACACACAGTGCCAAGCAATAGCGAAAGGAACATCTCGCGTGTTGCTGTTGCTCCAATGTAGATGCCATCCCACATAAATGCAGCCACGCCGCAGATTGGGATGGCTGCTGCCCATGGCAGATAAGGCATTGCCGCCTCTATGATAAGGGTATCGTCGGTCAACAGGCCGAGGATGCCCTTTCCTGCTATTATATATAATAATGTGAAGAGCAGCATCACAACGCCACCCATGACGAACAGTCTTTTAACTACATCATTCACCCGTGTCTTGGCACCTTCTCCCGATGTCTGGGCAAGTCCGAAATACTTGCCGACCAAAGCCTCACCTGCCAAAGCAAAACCATCGCTGAAATAACTGAAAAGTGTGAATAGCTGCATCAGCAGCGCATTCACGGCAAGCAAGGTGTCGCCCATTCGGGCACCGAACGCTGTAAAGGCTGTGGTGACAGCTATCAGGCAGATCATTCGGAAGAAGATATCCCTATTTACGGTGAAAAACTGTTGATAACTCAGTTCATATTCCCTGGTTTTATCAACATTACCCTGTTCAAAACCCACAGAAGAGGATTTATCAACAATTTTTGTGAATAACTCTGTTGACAACTTCATCTGATATCGACACCAGCCAATTGCAGCTGCCACACCCGCATATTCGGCTATCACCGTACCCAGTGCAACACCTTTGACTCCCAATCCCGCATGGAAAACCAACAGATAGCTGGCAACAATATTGAGCAGATTCTGTCCCACGGCGATATACAAGGGAAAGCGCGAATTCTGATTGCCCACAAGCCAACCATTCATTGCAAAGAGGGCCAGAACGGCAGGTGCCGCCCAGATTCGCACACGGAAATACTGCAGGGCCAATGCCCAAACCTGGTCGGTGGGAGCAATGATGATATGCGAAAGCCACTCCATGGGTCGCTGGATGGCAAAGATGCCAATACCGCAAAGCAACGACACACCCAGTCCCATGCGCAGCACCTTTCGGATAGAATGAAGGTCACGACGCCCGTATGCCTGGGCGGTAAGGCCGCTCGAACCCATCCGGAGGAAGTTGAACAGCCAGTAAACCATATTGAAGATCAGTCCCCCCACAGCAATGGCACCGATGGCCGCCTCGTTATTGAGGTGTCCGACAATGGCCAGGTCCACAATGCCGAGCAGGGGCACGGTGATATTGGTGATGATGCTTGGAAGGGCGATTCGAAGTATCTCGCGGTTCATGACTATCGGTGAAAAATAGATTGAATCCCGGGTGCAAAGATAACTATTTTTATTGAATCTCGAACCAATGAAAGCAATTTTTTGATAAAAAAAGAAAGGACCGAGACTTTCACAAGTCCCGATCCTCATAACATTTAGATAAACACACACAAATTACATGAAAAGCCAAACTTAATAACCAAATAGTATATTAATCACTATTACTTTCTTGATTTTGCGGTGCAAAGGTACGAACATTTTTCGAATCCTGCAATAGCCGTGATTTCAAATATAAATCATATCACCCCAAATCGCTACTCATTATCAACATCTTGTACATTTTTACACCAAAATAAATATAGTTGGCTTAGAAGCCCGAAAAATGCCGGTTCCAAAGGTTTCTTCATTCCGACATTCCGGAATTACTGTATAACGGAATAACGATATATCGACATTCCGCCAATCCGTTATATCGAAAAGTCCCTCAACCAACATATATACATTGCAAAATGCCACGTTTTCCCCACTTTTAAACGATTTTTTGTTCAAATTCTTGGCTAAACCTATAAAAATGCGTATCTTTGCGCCCAATTTAAGCGCATCATCTTCTCTGCGCACAGAAACTATAAACAATAATACAACAAAAAAGAAATGAGAGTAGCTATTGTTGGTGCCAGTGGCGCCGTTGGCCAGGAATTTCTTCGCGTACTCGACGAACGCAACTTTCCTATCGATGAACTTCTGCTGTTCGGTTCCAGCCGTTCTGCAGGTCGTACCTATAACTTCCGTGGCAAGGATATCGTTGTCAAGGAACTTAAGCACGACACCGAGGACTTCAAGGGCGTGGACATCGCCTTCACTTCGGCAGGCGGTGGCACATCGAAGGAGTTTGCCGCCGACATCACGAAGTATGGTGCCGTGATGATTGACAACAGCTCTGCATTCCGCATGGATCCCGACGTACCCCTCGTCGTACCCGAGTGTAATGCCAAGGACGCGCTGGTACGTCCCAGGGGAATCATCGCCAATCCTAACTGCACCACCATCATGATGGTTGTGGTGGTGCAGTTAGGATTGGCGATGA
>JAEEGJ010007414.1_pt1 | contig 31473 bp, 35 predicted proteins | sample 8958761 | NCBI WGS metagenome assembly JAEEGJ01 (sample SAMN16246546, study PRJNA631951) | gut metagenome | biome: gut microbiome; feature: rumen; material: RS-attached | host: Bos | place: Iran: Karaj | collected 2018-10
AATCCGTATTTTTTTAAAAGATTTTCTGTATACTTTATATTTTCCTTATTCTTTATGCCTTTTATTTCTAATCCTAATAAAACATTGCTAAAAATTGTTTTCCATTCTAAAAGACAATCTTTTTGTAACATATATCCAATTTTTGACGAAATTCCCTGTATTTCTTCATTTTCAATTATAATCTTCCCTTCTGTTTTGTCCTCTAAACCTGAAATTATTGATAGCAATGTTGATTTTCCACAGCCACTTGGTCCAATAATACTTATAAATTCACCTTTTTTTACCTTTAAATTAATGTTTTTAATTGCAATAGTTTCTCCATTTTTTTGCTGATATTTTTTGCTAATATTTTGTATCTCTAATATCTGTTCCATAATTACTATCAGTCCTTTCATAGACTAACTTAGCCTTTGTATATATTATGTAAAACTAGCAAAAAATGTGTCTTTTAATTTGTACATATTCATACTACCTCCCTATTTTTTATTATTAATTATTTCAAAAACATATATTAATATTTCAATAAATTCTGTATTAACACCTATTTTTTGTCATGGTATGAGGTTTAGTTATAATCAAATTTCAATACTTTTTTTGTTTTTTATCTTTAATCAAATCCTAAAATTTCTTTATTTTTGTTTTTCATATTTATAATAATGTTATTTAATAAGAGTTTCTTACCTCTTGTTTAGTTTTTGGTGTTCTATCCAGATTTGCAGTAAAAATTAATATATGTGTCGCCAATTTTTAAAATAAAAAAACAAGTATTTATTTTTCAATAAACCACTTGTTTCAATTCAATTTTTTAAACTTTTTTTATAATTCATTAAAAATTTCAGATAAATACTTCATACTATTTAAGCATTGTTCCAATGTATTGCCTGTTGATCCAACTTCAATAATACATGCTGCTTTTCCAAGATGTTGGTTGTACCTTGAATTTCTAAGAATTATTGGTTTAAATAAACCTGGATATGTATTGTTTGCAGTTTCTTGCATTTTAATTGCAAATTGTAAATTGTTTTTCCAGTTTGGATGTTTTAACTTGCCTCCATCTGTTCCCATTACAAACATTACTTGTGCACATTCATCTTCTCCAATTTTTACAGTTGGTGCATAAGAACTATAACTTCCAATTGCATCTCTATGTAAGTCTATTATTATATCTGCTTTTGTCGTTTTTAATAATTTTGTAATAGTTGAAAGTGACCTTGTATATGAGCCTGTATAAGAAGGATAATCATGGTATGTTTTATCGTGTGTGACCTTAAACTTATATTTTTCAAGGTATTTCGTAAGTTCATCTCCAACTCTTGCAACACTATAATCTAAATCGGTTGTCCTATAATTTCCTGTTGGAGTATAATCGTATTTTTCGCTTGAGGTATAGCTTTCACATGTATGAGTATGAAATATTATAATATTTGATTTATCTATTTTTAAATTATCATAATTTAAATCTTCATCAGTTAAATCATAACTTGTTTCATTTTTTATTTTTACACTTTTATATTTTTGACTATATGCATCAGCTATTGGATTTTTTGTTATAACTTCTGTTTTAACATCTTTTTTTGCTAGTTCTACATCATCTTCTTTTTTTTCGATTTCCTCCTTTTTATCTTTGTTTGTATCTTTTTCTTCAACTTTTTCATTTTCTTCTGACTTATTTTCTGCACTTTTGTCATTATCTTTTTCTTGATTATCATCGTCTTTATCATCATCTTTAGCTATTTCTTGTTTTTTATCTTCTTCTGCATTTATTGCACTTAATTCAATTCCTAACAAACTAGTAAAAAGCTCTTTTTCATCAAATTTGTTTTCTTCTATTTCTGCAATATCTTGTTGTTTTTCTATTTGTTTTGTTTCTGGTATTTCTATGTTAATAGCTTGTTTAACTTTTTCACTTAAGTTCACAGAAAACACATTACCTAAATTTATTTTTTCTAATGTTTTCTTATTAAAATATCTTTTGCCAAAGACTATGATTGCTATAATTACAAATACTATGATTAAATATTTTACTAAATCCTTTAATCTAATTACTGCAACATTGAACATATATCTTCTCCTTGTCCTTATATATATATTCAAATTTTGCCTAAATATGATTATTATTTTTCAGTAATATGTATATCTTCTATTTTGCTATTTAGTTCTCTAGAAACTATATTTTGAATTTGAGCAACTTTTTCTTTAGTTAGTTTGTCTTTTAGCTTAACAACTACATTTACACTATTGTTATTTACTAAAACGACAAAATTATCAAATCCTTTAGTAGATAAAATGTTTTCACATACAGAGATTGCATTTTTTGTATTAGTTATTTTTGTAATTTCTTTCATAGCATTATTTTTCTGTGTTTCTGAAACTGAATTGTCTTCTAATATTTTTGTATAAGTAGAAATCATATCTGCATATTTTGTATCTCTTTCTAGTTTTGAAGAAACAAAATAATCTGTAACACTATCACTACTTACTAATTTTGCATCTCCTATTTCTTCATCATCTTTTTTTTCATTGCTTGATACTTCAATCTTCTCATTTTCTGTATTATTTTGACTAACACTGCTCTCATTGTGCAGTGCATTATTATCTTCTTTCGCTATATTGTTTTCCACTTCAATAATATTTGTATTATCTTCTTTTTCTGCATTTACTTCCTTTTCAATATCATTTACAACATTTAATGTATTTTGAGCTTCTTCTGCATAAGTTTCTACAGAATTATTTTCTATATTGGCAGTATAATTAAAATACCCTGCAGTTACTAGCATTAATGCTATAGCATAAATTACAATTTCATTTTTTTTAAAGCCTTTTTTAAAAATCTCTAAACTTTTTTGTTCTTTATTCCTTCTCAAAGTTATCCCTCCATTTCAAAAACCTGAATTTTGTCCATAGATAAACCTGTTGCAGATTTAACAGCATTAACAATGTTTGTTCTAACATTCGCATTTTTAGCACCTTGTGCTGTAATTACAGCCCCTTCTATAGTTGGCATTATTACCTTTTCTGTCATAGGTATTTGATTACCTTCTTTTTCTGAAAATATAACGTCTTTTTGTACTTCAGTTGATGTTGTATTTCTAAGTCCACCGACTAGAATCTGTTTCTTCAGTTGAACTTGTTGTTGTTTTTTCATCATACATTGCAATTGTTTTACTACTTTCAGAATAACTTATAAATACCTTAACTTTTCCTACTCCTTTTATAGTTGATAATATTTTTTCTAAATTTGATTGTAAGTCAGAAGTATTTGTTTCTTCTTGACTATCAGCTAGTACTTTTGAATTTGTTGTATTTTCATTTTTTGTCGTTGATTTATCTTCTTTTAAAATATAATTAATCGCAATTGTAGTTACTACCAATATTATTATTAAAAAAACTATATTCTCAATTTTAGCAAATTTTTTAAATTTTTCTTTTAACATATTTGCCTCCTTATCTAACTTGTATTTCTATAATATTTTTATCTATTTCATAACGTTTACTTAAAAATCTTCTTAAAGTGTCTATATCTTTTAAATTAATTTTATTATCATCTAATGCTTTTTGCTTACCTATATTTATCTCTACTCTTTCTACTTCATTTACACCTTCTATTTTTATTATATTTTCTTTTTCTTCTTTTTGTGTTTTTGTTTCTCTTTTGTTTGAATAAAGAATTATTTCAATTTTGTTAATACCAATATTCTTTTTATCTGCATCAAATGTTCCTTTTACCTCACACTTATACACATTAAAGCCCTCATTTTCTATTGTTTTTACTATCTCTTTTTCAAATGTATTTGCATAAATTTTATCTAAATTTGTATTTGAATTATTTTTTTGTTCTGTATAACCTTTTGAATTTTGTGAATAACCTGGTACTGTTTCTGTAATATTTTGGAGTTTAAAATTATTATTTAAAAATGGAGAAATTATATTGAAAACTATATATATTCCTAAAACTATTTTTACATATTTTTTTATATTTCCTTTTGGAAGTAGCATTTCAAATATACTTGCTATTATTACTGCTATTACAATTCCTTCTATCCAATTACTTAAAAACTTTATCATCTATACATCATCCCACTATTCGAAATCTTTACAATTAAAGTGGTCCCTATAATTAGCATTACAGAAACTGAACACAAAATTGCTAATAATAGTTTGAAAATATTACCAAATTCTTCTAACAACTTTACTATTTTTTCGTCTGCTAAAGGTTCTATTATTGCAGAAGATAAATTATACATTATTGTAAGAATTGATAATCTAATAATTGGTGTAATGCATATTCCAATTATTATAATTACTCCTACAACACCAAGTGCATTTTTTAGTACTAAGCCACATCCTAAAACACTATCTACAGAGTCTCCTAGTATTTTCCCGTACAACAGGTATTAAACTTGATACCGCTGCTTTAGCAGTTTTTGCAGTTATACCGTCAACACTACTAGTCAAAGTTCCTTCTAATGATATTACTCCAACAAATATTGTAAGCAATATTCCTAAAGACCATACAATACTTGATTTTATAAATTTTGCAAGTTTTCCTACTTGAACCTTATCAGAAATTTTCGAAATAACTACAAGTACTGCAATCAAAGAAACAGTAGGTAAAATTACTGTTACAATAGTATTTGAAATAAATTGAATTATAAAGAGCATTATTGGCTCTAATAGACCACCTGTTGTTATGCTTCCAGTATAAATCATTAAAGTTATTAATAGTGGCAATAAAGTGTTTACAAATCCTACTAAATTATTTATTGTGTTTGTTATAGATAATATTAAATCTGCAAAATTACTCATTACTAAAGTTATAATTAATATGTACTGTGTAAAATATATTACTTGAGATATATTACTTGTTTCTAAATCTTCTGCAACAGTTTTTAAAATGCTATGTATTAAAACAATTATTAGCACTCCAACTAATGTTTTTAGACTTTTTCCCAATTCTTTTCCAAATATTTTTATTATTTTTTTTAAAATCGAATTATTATCTATTTTTCCTGTTATTGCTGAATTTAATAATTCAGAAATTTTTATATCATCGAAAAAATCTTTTGTATATTTTTGTGTTTCGTCTAAAAATTCACTTATTCCAAAGTTTTCATGTTCTTCTTTTATCATTTCAGTTGTCATGTCTGTTGCATATACTTTAGAAGAAAGAATTGCTAAAAAAAATATAATTAATATGTACAACTTGTGTTTATTCACATTTATTTTTCTCCTCTGTAAATAATAATTATAATAATTTAAGAATCACATCTAACAAACTTGAAATTATTGGTATAGACATTGAAACTATTATTACTTTACTTCCAATTTCTATTTTACTTGCAATAGCACCTTCTCCAGCATCTTTGCATATATTTATTGCAAATTCTGCCAAAAAAGCAATTCCTGTTATTTTTAATAATAATGATAAAAATTGAGAATTAACTCCTGCTTTGCTACTTATGTTTTGTAATAAATTTATTATTCCTTGAAGTTTGCCAAATATCATGTATAAAATTATTGCACCTGTAATTATAGATATATATATTGCAAATTCAGGCTTGTACTGTTTTATTATAATAACAATTATTACTGCAATTAAGCCCACAGCAATAATTTTTATAATATCCTCCATTTTTTATCTCGTTCCTTCCTTAAGGCACAAATCTGGTTGGAAAAGAATTGTAATTATTTTTCAACCTTTTCTCCTATATGTTAAATAATGTTCTTACTGTATTAAATAAACTACTTATTTCTTTTATAACAAGTGTAAGTACAATAACTACGCCTGCTAAAGTTGTCATCATGGCTTGTTCTTCTCTGCCTGCTCTACACAGAACTTGATGTAATACTGCAACTAATATTCCTATTGCAGCAATTTTAAATAATAAATCAACATCCATAACTAATACCTCTTCCTAAATTAATATAATAATTATTGCAAGTCCAACTATGGTACCTAAAGTTCTATACATTTTTTCATTTTTATATTGTTCGTCTTCTGCTAATCTTATCTGAGTATCTAAAAAATTCATATTTAAACTAATCTCGCTTAATTGGCCTTGTACATCTGTTTTTCCAAGCATATTTCCAAGAGATTTTATTATATTTATATCATCCTTTTTTAAGTTTAGTTGTTGTTTATTTTTTTCTATTGCCTCATTCCATGCTAGCCTAAAATCTTTTTTCTTCATATTGATACTTGTATTTTTAAAAATACTACTAATATTATTATTTTGGTAAATATCTGCAATTTCTTCAAATATATCTCCTAAAGGTTTATATGTAAATTTAATTTTAGATTCTAAAATATTGTATGCTTCTTTAAAACTTTTTAATTCTTCAACTCTATTTTTGTACTTTTTTGAAATTAATACACCTATTAAGCTGGCACCAGCAAATATAAAAGATAAAAAAACATATTTTAAAAAAATCATAAACTTGTCCCCTTTATTCATTATATTCAGCATAATTTATTTTAGAACTTTTATATAACTTTTATTTTCTTTGTTTAATTTATATACTTCTTTTATATTACCTCTCTTATTCTCATCTAAAAAAATTATTGTTTCTATAATATTTTTTTCTAAAAGTTCTTTAATTTTATTATTTAAATAAATATCTTCTAAAGTGCTTGCATGTAATGTAAAAATGCCTTTTACGCCACTTGTCATTGCATAATTTATTGCTTCAATGTCCTCATCACTACCTATTTCATCACACACGATAATATCTGGAGACATTGATCTAATAAGCATTCTCATTCCAACATATTTTGGACTATTTTCAATTACATCACTAAGCATCCCTATATCATTTTGTGGCATTCCTTTATACATTGCAGCAATTTCTCCTCTTTCATCAACTACTCCACACGTCTTTGCGCTTAAATTATACTCTGGAATACCTGTGCTTATTTTTCGAACTAAATCTCTTAAAATTGTAGTTTTGCCACATCCCGGCTTTGATGCAATTAAAGTATTTGCTATTTCATTATTTGCAATAACATATTTAAGTATTATATTTGAAGAATCCTTTTTTTGCCTTGCAATTCTAATGTTTAGGCTTGAAATATAATTTATATTTATAATCTTTCCATTTTCTATAACACTACTTCCTGTTAGACCAACTCTATGCCCTCCTTTTATAGTTATAAATCCTTCACAAATTTGCTTTTGATACGAATATATTGAATGTTCACATATTTTTTGAAATGTTTCTAATAATTCTTCTGTTGTTACAATATGACTTAATACTAAATTTCCTTCAGAATTTTTTATAACTATTGGTTTATTTGTTCTTAATCTTATTTCTTCAATACCTTGTATATTTTTGTTTAAAGCTTTTATTATTTCGTCTTTTATATTTTCAGATAAATATTCTAATACTTCTTCCATGCTTGTCCTCCAAATTAAATACTCTATAGCAAAAACTTTGTTTTCCATACAAAAAAGCATATAATATAATTTTTCATTGTATTATATGCCATTATTTATATATTTAGAACAATTTTATTTATCAATTTCGCAATTTTGGGAAGAGATATTATTATTATCCCTGTCCATCACTAAATTACATTGTTGTATAGAACTTTTCAAACTATTTCTTAAGTCATTTTTAAAAATGTCTGCTATGATTTTTTCTTTAGGATTTGGTAATATTCTTCGAATATAATTATTAGCTTCTCCTTTATCTTTATTTAAAAATAAGTATATTTCATCGTCTTCGTATTCTTTTTTTAGTATATCGTTCTCATTATCAGCATATTTGATATAGTGTTTTAAATAAAAATTTTGAGAGTTGAAATATCCCTTAAACTTTTTTATTTCTTCAATACTTTTTCTTAATTCATCTATTTGATATTGATTAATTGTCTCTGGTACATATATACAAACATTACACCATACATCTGACATTAGCTTTGAAAAAAAATTTTGATTTCCTGACTTGATATCTGTATCCCATATTTTTATATATATATTACCTAATTCCATATTATTTTTTATAGCCTTTACATCTTCTCTTTGAAGAGCACCATCAAATACAGTGTCTAAAATACTATTTGCTGTATTATTGTGGCTTTCTCCTACTAACGCAAATATTGACTGCTGAGAAGTTATAATTTTAAGACATGCTTTTTGTCTGTATCTATCTTTTTGATAAAACTCCTTATACGAACCAGTATTTTTATTAAAATAATCTTCAATTGTTAATTTATTTTGTTCTTTTATTAATTCTATCCTTTTAATTTTATCCTTAATATTCTCTATAAATTGATACATTTTTTCTCCTTTACTATGACTATTATACCATATATTTTATATATTTACAACAAAATTAGAAAAAAGGGTACACAAATAAGAAAAACTATGATAAAATATTAAAAGATTTTTATAATAATAAGGAGGATTTAAATATGTCAGGACATAGTAAATGGCACAATATTCAAGCAAAAAAAGGAAAAGCTGATGCAGCTAGAGGAAAAATATTCACAAAACTAGGTAGAGAATTATTAGTAGCAGTTAAAGCAGGTGGCCCAGACCCAGAAGGTAACTCTTCTCTAAAAGCTGTTATTGCAAAATGTAAAGCCGCAAATATGCCAAATGATACAATAAATAATGCAATAAAAAAAGCTTCTGGTGAAGGCAGTACAACAAATTATGAAGAAATTACATACGAAGGTTATGGGCCAAATGGTGTTGCAATTATAGTTGAAGCAAGCACAGACAACAAAAACAGAACTGCTGCAGAAGTAAGGCATGCTTTTGATAAATCTGGTGGAAATTTAGGAACAACAGGATGCGTATCATACATGTTTAGTAAAAAAGGTGTAATTGTTATTGAAAAAGAAAATTGCCCTGTTGATGAAGAAGAATTAATGATGTTAGCTTTAGATGCTGGAGCAGAAGATTTTAATACTTCTGATGAAGTATATGAAATTACTACAGATCCAAGCAGTTTTTCTGAAGTTTCTGAAAAATTACAAGCAGAAGGAATTAACTTTTTAGAGGCATCTGTTCAAATGGTACCTTCTACTACAGTTGCTCTTGATGATCAAGCTTCTGAAAAAATGGAAAAAATGATAGAAAGACTTGAAGATTTAGATGATGTTATGAACGTATATCATAACTGGGAATAACGAAAGGATGAGATAAAATGAAAAAAAGATATTTAATAATGATAATTATTGCTATAGTATTAGTAATTTGTTTAGGTGTAGGTCTTGCATTTGCATATTTTGCTACTGATTTATTTAAAAGTAACAAGCAAATATTTTCAAAATATTTTTCAAATAATAATGAGATTTTAGAATTACTTAATGACCCAGACTTAAAAGCTTATGCAGAAAAACAAAAACAAAATGCATATACATCAGAAGGTTCTATAAAAACAAATGTAACCTTCCCTGATAGTTCACAAAAACAAATAGCAGATGCTTTACAAAATTGTAATATTACATTTAATGGAAAAACAGATATTGCAAATAACTATATGTACTCTAACATTAAAGCGAATTATTCACAAGCTCAATCATTAAATATACAATTATACAGAAATAATGATATATATGCATTTAAAGTTGATGATGTACTTGCAAAATTTTTAGGAGTAGAAAACAATAATCTAAAAGAACTAGCTGGAAAATTAGGATTACCTCAAGAGCAGATTGCTTCTATTCCTAATAAAATAGATTTAAATGAAGTACAATCTTTAAATGTATTTACAAATGATGAGATTTCTCAGCTAAAAGATAAATATTTTAAAATTGTTACAGACAATTTAAAAGACGATATGTTTTCTAAGGAAAAATCTAATGAATATTCTGTATATACACTTTCTATAAATTATGAACAATTCAAAAATATTTCAACTAAATTAATGGAAACTTTAAAAAATGATGATTTATTAAAAAATAAAATAAGAGAATTTTGTAGTACAAAGTTAGGATTATCTAATGAAAATATTAACCAATTAATAGAAAGCTATGAAAAAGCTATTCAATTGGAATTAGATGATTTAAATAACACAAACAATGATACTAATCCATTAACAGCAGATACTGATTCTAGCACATCAAACAATTTGTCAAATTCTAATGAAAAAGTATTTATAAAAGTATATGTAGAAAAAGGAAAATTAGTAAGAACAGAGTTTTCTACTTCAAATGATGATGGAAAATTTGTAATAGTTAAAACAGATAATGGTGCAAGATTTGAAATCGTTTCTAACAATGCAAACACTTCAAGTTCATATAATGCATCAATTCAAAAAATAAAAACAAACAATGATTTAAAATATAACTTTACTGTTGCAAATAATAATCAACAATTATTTGATTTAATTGTAACTTATGCAGGAATAAACACAAATCAAGTACATGAAATATCAGAATTAAACTTTGAATTTGATATAGATAGTTCTATTTTAGGAAGTACTCCAATCCCAAATGTTAATACTCCTAGCAATGAGCAAACTCCTAATAATAGTAACGTTACTACTACTTCTTCTAAAATAAAATTCGTTTCTACTTACAACAACACAAAATCATTAGGAGCTACATTTGAAAAAAATGATGTAAAAAATGAAGATATTATGCTAATTAATTCAGCACCTAATGCTCAAAGTATTCAATCAGCATTTGCTCAAATAGGTCAGCAATTTGTTAATGTTAATAATTCAAAACTTGCAAGTATTGGATTAAATAGCAGTACTAACCCATTCTTGTTCTATATACCTGCAGTAGTTCCTGTAGGTGCTAGTATGATTATACCTAGTTATACCAATAACTATTAATGATAAGTCATAAATTTGCAGAATAAAACAAAATAGATAGAATTTTTTATTAAAAAGAGGTTTACTTCAACACATTGAAGAACCTCTTTTATTATCGTTTTTTTATTTTTTCAACATTTATATCACCAAAAACTTCATCTTGAGATGTAGTTACTTTACTTCTTCTAGAAAGCTCAAGTAAGCCTGAAAATGCAGTTACAACTTCATTTTTGCTATGTGCATTTACCGAAAAAAGCTTATTGAATACAAATCTTTTATGTTTAATTAATTCTCTAAACATTTCTTTTAGTTTGCTTGTAACAGTATAATTTTCTGTAATTGCTATTTTTTCTATGTTTTTGGCATTTTTATTAATTTTTTCTTCATTTCTTGTAACTAACTCTGAATATATACTTGGAATTGTAGTATTATCATATTGTGCTTCTATTTTTTGTTTTGGTAATAATATATTTTCTGCAGATTTAAATACTCTATTTGAAAACATTTCAAAATTTGATTTTAATTTTGCAGTTATATCTTTATATTTTTTATATTCTATAATTCTACGAATAAGCTCTTCTTCTGTTATTTCTTCTTCATCATCTTTTTTATTTGGCAATAAATTTTTCGATTTTAAATAAAGAAGGGTTGAAGCCATTATTAAAAACTCACTTGTTATTTCTAAATTCATTTCTTCCATTTTGTTTATATAATCTATATATTGATCTGTAATTTCATTTAGATTTATATCATATATATTCATTTTATTTTTTTCTATTAAAGTACATAGTAAATCAAGTGGCCCTTCAAAATTTTCTAGTTTAATAGCATATTTATTTGTTTCTAAGCTTAAAACTTTTTGCATTTTATTACTCCTCAAATTTTATATTTTCTAGTTTGTATCCCTTTTTTAGAAGATATTGTTTAATTTCGTCTTGCTCCATATCTCTTTGCTTTTTATAGAAAATGTTTTTGGCAGATTTTTGTTCATATTCATTTAATTCTTCTTTATGTTCATAAAAATAGTCTTCTATATCATCTTTATTTAGACCTTTAGCTAATAATTTGTATTTTACCTCTTTAAGTGATAGATTTTTAAGTATTTTAAAATTATTAATTGTTTTTTCTATATATTCTTTATCATTTAAATATTGAGCCTCTTTTAAATACTCTATTATATCCTCAAGCATATTTGGTTCTATTAAGTTTGCAAATTTTGTTCTTACTTCTTGCTCTGTTCTTTTTTTGAAAACAATATATTTCATTACTTTTGTTTTTTGTTCATCAAATTCCTCTAATGAATACATACTTCATCTTCCTTTTTTATTCAAGGACGACTCTTTATTCAAGAATCGTCCTTTTATTTTTATAAAAAGTACTAATAATTTAATTAAATTATTATGGTTCCGATTTATTCTATTCTTCTTCCTCTTCATCTTCTTTTCCAGCTGGAGGTAATTCTTCTCCTAAACTATCTTCAAATGCTTTTTCAAAATTTGCTCTTACTTTCTTTTCTACTTCATCTAATAATTCCGGATTATCTTGTAGATATTTTTTAACATTTTCTCTACCTTGTCCAATTCTGTTTCCGTTATAACTAAACCAAGATCCACTCTTTTCGATTATATCTAAATTAACTGCCATATCGAAAATATTTCCTATTTTTGAAATACCTTCTCCATACATTATATCAAATTCAGCTTCTCTAAATGGTGGAGCAACTTTGTTTTTAACTATTTTAACTCTTGCTCTGTTTCCTATAACATTTCCATCTTGCTTGATATTTTCTATTTTTCTAATATCAAGTCTTACTGATGCATAGAACTTTAGTGCTCTACCACCTGTTGTTGTTTCTGGATTTCCAAACATAACACCTATTTTTTCTCTTAATTGATTTATAAATATAATAATTGTTTTTGTTTTGTTAATTGCTCCTGCAAGTTTTCTAAGAGCTTGAGACATAAGTCTTGCTTGAAGACCCATATGTGAATCTCCCATATCTCCATCTATTTCTGCTTTTGGAACTAATGCTGCAACAGAGTCTACTACAATTACATCTAATGCTCCACTTCTTACTAAACTTTCTGTGATTTCAAGTGCTTGCTCTCCTGTATCTGGTTGTGAAACAATTAACTCATCTATATTAACTCCTAATTTTTTAGCATAAACTGGATCTAGTGCATGCTCAGCATCTATAAATGCAGCATCTCCTCCTAATTTTTGAGCTTCTGCAATTACATGTAATGCAAGAGTAGTTTTACCAGATGATTCTGGTCCATATACCTCTATAATTCTACCACGTGGTAAACCACCTATTCCAAGTGCCATATCTAAGCTTAATGCTCCTGTAGATATAGCTTCTACTTCCATAGCTTTATATTCTCCTAATTTCATTACTGAACCTTTTCCAAATTGTTTTTCAATTTGACTTAATGCTGCATCTAATGCTTTTCTTTTTTCTGAATTTTCTGACATTTTATTTCCTCCTTTTAATACAAACTCATGTTTGTTGTATTTATTATATACCAAACATTTATTTTGTCAATACTTTTTTTAAATTTTTTTTATTTTCTTGTTACAATTCAGTAAAAAATACTATTATAAATCTTACTGAAAGCAACTATCTAATTCTTATACCAATCTTTAAATTTAAAAAACAAATTATACCATCTTGCATCAAATTCTCCATTTAAATATGAATTAGTAATCATATATATTTTATTTCTTGCAATTCCAATATATGGAACCTCTTCATCATATATTTCATATAATTTTTTGTATCTGGATTTTAGTTCTTCTTGGTCTGTTATGCTATTAATTTCATTTATAATTTTTTTAGCTTCGTCACTATCAAAATTAGCTAGATTTCCATTTCCATAATATGTTTTTAAATCTGGCGAAATAGGATTTGTCATCTCAGCTAAAATCATATCGTAATTTTTATTATCTATATATTTACTATAATCATCATCAGATGCTTCGATAACATCTATTAAAACACCTTGGTCTTCTAAGTTTTCTCTAATATATTCAGCAACTTGTGTTCTATTAGAATTTTTTCTAACAACCAACGAAAGTTCTAATTTTTTTGTTTTATAATTTTCCGTTTTTTGCCATTGTTTGCGTCTAAAATTCCAATCAGCTTCTCCTAAATAATCTTCCATTTTACCAATATCAAAATAGTTTTCGTTCTTATCTTCTACTAAATAATTGCTTAAAAGTAATGGAAAATTTGCTTTAGAATATGTGCTATTATATACTTGAGTTACAATCTCTTCTTTGTTTATTGCACACCTTATTGCTTTTCTTACATTTTCATCTGATAAAATATCACTTTCTGTATTTAAGGCTAAAAATACAAAATCTCTACCTTCAACTTCATGAGTGTTATATCCTATTTTTCCAATATAGTTTTTATAATCTTTGTTTTTGGTTGATATTAAGTCTATGCTTCCTAATTTAAATGCATTATATAGTTCTGCTACACTCGAATAAAAATTTATAGTAACCCTATCTATTACTGAATCATCTTCTTGTTTGTTCCACCAATTCTCATTTTTTGTAAGTATTATCTTGTTTCCTGAATGCTCTGAAATTTTAAATCTTCCTGTAGAAATAGGAGCATCATTCTTTTTTGTGTTCCAAAAATCATCTTCTCCATAATAGTTACTACTTAATATTGGAAATGTTAAATAATATTCATAAAAAGGTATTTTTTCTGATAAAATAATTCTAAGTGTAGTATTATCAATAATATCGACTTCTTTTAATTTTCTAACATTTTCTGCATAAACTGCATTTTCTGCTTCTTTAGATTTTAATTTATCTATTGTATATTTAACATCATTACTTGAAAAATAATTTCCGTCACTCCATTTAATTCCTGTTTTAAGCTTTACAATATATGTTAGATTGTCTGTTGTTTCCCATTCTTTTGCTAAATATGGCTCTGCTTTTCCATCTGAAGTAATATTTACTAATGATTCAAATACAAGTTTTGTTACATCTTGAACTTGCTTATTTCTTGTAATAATTGGATTTATAGTATCAAATTGTGAAACTGCTAATGTAATTTGAGTTCCCTTTTCTGTAGTAACTATACTTCCAGGAGCATCAGATGTTTTCCCTTGTTCTTGATTATTATTTGATGTTACTTTATATATAGCAAATGCCATTATAATAATTATTACTATTGAAAATAAATATCCAAAAATATTGTTTTTCATATATACCTCATTTCATACATATATACTACATTATTTTTCAATTTTTATCAAGTGTTTTTTAGTATTTTTTGTTCATATTAAACAAAAAAGAGCACAAAAAACTGTGCCCCAATATAATTTAAATTATTTACGAGATTCTACAATAAGCTTTATTCCTGTTCTATCTTCCCCTTCAACTTCCACTTCTGCAAATGCAGGAATACAAACTAAATCTACTCCAGCTGGTGCTACAAAACCTCTTGCTATAGCTACTGCTTTAACTGCTTGATTTAGGGCTCCTGCTCCAATTGCTTGCATTTCTGCCCTTTGTGATTCTTTTACCAAACCTGCAATAGCTCCTGCTACTGAGTTTGGGTTTGATTTAGATGAAATCTTTAAAATTTCCATTCTCTTTTGCCTCCTATAATTTTATTTTTTGTTGCAACTTTTATGATGTTATTGTACAACATTTAAAATTATAGGTCAATAGTTTTTTGGAAATTTTTTCCATTTTTCATCGCGCAATTTGACTTATTTCGACAAAGTTATTTTGTAACTCTTTCAATCTTTGTAACTTTATTAGTATTATCATCCACATAAAAAATACATCCATTAAGCATAGCCTCTCCACTTGCTATTTTGTATTTTTCTGGAAGAGCAGTTAAAAATCTTTTAAGAGCCGCTTCTTTATCCATACCTAGAACTGCCACTTTTGGTCCTGTCATACCAATATCAGTAATATATCCTGTTCCTTTTTCTAATATTTTTTCGTCTGCAGTTTGAACATGAGTATGTGTTCCAAACATTGCAGTAATTTCACCATCTAAGAAATAACCCATTGCTTGTTTTTCTGCAGTTGCTTCAGCATGAAAATCCAAAAATATCATATCTACATTATTTTTTAATTCATCTACGACTTTTTTTACTTGTATAAATGGATTTTCAGTTTGTACATTTATTTCGGCTCTTCCCATTGCATTTATAACAGCTATTTTTTTATTCTTGCAATTAAATATGTTATACCCTTTACCACATACTCCTTCTGGATAGTTTATAGGTCTTAATAATTGTGGTTCATCTATAAATTGAAATATTTCTTTTTTTCCCCATGTGTGATTACCCATAGTAATACAATTTGCACCTGCTGAAATTATATCTTTAAAATTCTTTAAAGTAAGTCCCATTCCTTCAGCAGCATTTTCTCCATTTACTATTGTAAAATCTATATTATATTTATTTTTTATGTCTTGAAGTTCTGCTTTTAACTTATTTACTCCACAGCTTCCTACAATATCTCCTACAGCTAAAATATTCATTTTCTAATTCCTTTCTATTTTGATAATATTATTTTACTATATAAAACAGAAAAATGCAAGAAAACCTTGCACTTTAATTGTTTTTGCTATCATCATGTTTGTTAATTGTACCTTTAAATTTCTTCGTTAAGTTTTCTTTTCCAAGACTAATATGCATTTTTGCATTTTTTGTACTAGTTTGAAATGAATTTTTTATTGCTTCAGTTCTTTCTGTCATTACATCTTTGGCTCCACTTACCTTTTCTACCACAACATCTTTAGCTCCATTTACTTTTTCTACTACTATATCTCTTGCGTCATTTACTTTCTCTGTAACTACATCTTTTGCATCATTTGTAACATCTTCAATTTTAGTTTTAATTTCTTGCATTTTTAATTTTATAGCTTCTAAGCTAGGATATGCATTAATAAATCTTCTATGAAAAATAGATTTTTCTGTTAAAAGTTCACGAACCATTTTTGTAATTTGTTCAGTATTATCTGTTTTTTCCTCTTTATTTATTTTTTCTGTAGCAGTTCTAAATCCATAGACTACAATTGTAGATAAAACAAAATCCATAATAAAAATTGTCCATAATGTTATACCTAACGTACGTATATGTTTTTCATCTAAAAAGCCTACCCATAATTCAAAATATGGGTTTATTAAGTATGTTACAGCAAGTCCCATTACACCAAAAGCTATTAAATTTCTTAAACAAATTCTACCATTTATATTAAATTTTCTATCACTATAATCCCACCATCTTGCTTTAAAAACCTTTTCCATAAACCAGCTCGTAAAATATTCTAATACTCCACATATTAACATTGTCATAATAAATAATAAAATAGGATTAAATGAAAATTTATTTAAAAACAATATAATAAGTAATGCACCACATCCATAAATTGGACAATATGGTCCTATTAAAAATCCTCTATCGACTAATTTCTTATTGCACCATGATACCCATGCAGTTTCCATAACCCATCCTGCAAACGAATACAATAAAAATAATAAAAAATATTTTGAAATTATATATAAGTCCATTATTTTTTCCTTTCTTTAGCAACTTTTACTAGACTCATAAACAAAGGCGCTGGTCTATTGGGTCTAGATTTTAATTCTGGATGAAACTGCCCTGCAATAAAAAATGGATGATTTTTAAGTTCAACTATTTCTACTAAATTGCCATCTGGAGAAGTTCCCGAGCATATAAGTCCTGCTTTTTCTAGTCTATCTTTATATTCATTATTATATTCAAATCTATGTCTATGTCTTTCTTCAATTTTATCTTTTCCATATATTTTAGAAGCTAGTGTTCCTTGTTTTATAATACACGGATAGCTTCCTAGTCTCATAGTTCCGCCTTTTTTATTTATCTTTTTTTGTTCTTCCATAATATGTATAACTGGATTTTTAGTCGTATCACTAAATTCAGCTGAATTACTATCTGTAAGTCCTAGTACATTTCTAGCAAATTCTACAACTGCCATTTGCATTCCTAAGCAAATACCTAAAAATGGTACATTATTTTCTCTTACATATTTTATAGTTTCTATCTTTCCTTCTATTCCTCTATTTCCGAATCCTCCAGGAACAATAACACCATCAAAACCTTTTAATTTTTCTTTTGCTGTATCTTTTGTTATAGTTTCGCAATCTATAAGTTTTATATCTACATTTATATTATTTGCAAATCCTGCATGTTTTAAGCTTTCTATTACTGAAATGTATGAATCTTCAAGTTTTATATATTTTCCAACTATTGCAATAGATACTTTTTCTTCATTTTTTATTTGTCTTATTTTGTCTATCATTTCTTGCCATTCTTTGTTATCTGGAACATAATTATCTAGTTTAATATGATTACATACTTCTCTTCCTAGTCCTTGTTCTTCTAACATTAATGGTACAGCATATAAACAATCTGAAGTAAGATTTTGAATAACACTAGTTCTTCTTACATTACAGAACAATGCTAATTTATCCCTTACTGTTTCTGGTATTTCTATTTCACTTCTACAAACTAAAATATCAGGTTTAATTCCTAAACTTTGTAACTCCTTTACCGAATGTTGTGTAGGTTTAGATTTTATTTCATTTGAACCATATATATATGGAAGTAGAGTCACATGTATATAAAGAACATCTTCCGGATTTTTTTCTAGTCCAACCTGTCTAATCGCTTCTATTATAGAAAGACCTTCAATATCTCCTATTGTGCCGCCAATTTCTGTAATTAATATATCTGTATCTGTATTTTCAAAACTATATATTTTTTCTTTTATTTCATTTGTAACATGTGGTATTACTTGTACAGTTTTTCCTAAATAATCGCCCTTTCTTTCTTTATCTATTACATTTGAATAGATTTTTCCCATTGTTACACTTGAATTTTTTGTAAGATTTTCATCAATAAATCTTTCATAATGTCCTAAATCCAAATCTGTTTCTGCCCCATCATCTGTGACAAAAACTTCACCATGTTCATATGGACTCATAGTTCCTGGATCAACATTTAAATATGGATCAAATTTTTGTATTGTTACTTTATATCCTCTATTTTTAAGTAATCTTCCAAGTGATGCTGCTGTTATTCCTTTTCCTAAACCAGATACAACTCCGCCTGTTACAAATATATATTTAGTATTCATAAATTTCCTCCCAACTTACATTTTTGGCTCACAGGTTAAATTTATTCCTAGATTTTTTAAAGCATTTAACTCACCCTTATCAATAATATAACTGCTGTGAGCATCACACCCTCTAAGTTTTTCTAACTCATTAATTGCTCTTTCAATAATTGGATTTGTTACAGAGCAAATACTTAATGCAATTAAAACCTCTGGTAAATCTAAAAAGTATTTTGTATTATATGATGTTTTTTGTTTCATTTTATAAATTCCATCTAAAACTGATGGTGATAAAAGATACTCTTGGTCAGGAATCCCTGTAATTTCTTTAATAGCATTTAGAAAAGCAGCACTTGTGCAACTTAAAATTTTTGATTCTTTTCCTGTAATTATTTTTCCATTATTTAATTTAATTGCTAAAACATTTAATCCTTTTTCTTTTGCTTGTTCATTTGCTACTCTTGCAACTTCTCTATCTGTTAAAGAAAGTTCTAATTTATCCATTAAAGATTTAGATAACTCTACTACATCTTCACCACAAAGTTTTTGCCTATAATCACATAATGTATTATAGTATCTTCTAATAATTTCATCTGTTGCTGCTCTTTTTACAATTTCAGGATTTGTAATACATTGTTTAATCATATTAACTCCCATATCTGTTGGAGATTTATATATTTCTTTTCCTGAAATTTTCATCAAGATATTTTTCAAAATAGGAAATGACGATATATCTCTATTATAGTTTACTGAATATTCTCCATATGCTTCTAAATGAAAAGGATCTATCATATTTACATCTTTTAGATCTACAGTAGCAGCTTCATAGGCAATATTAACTGGATCTAAAAGGCTTAAATTCCACACTGGAAATGTTTCAAATTTAGCATATCCTGCTTTAACTCCTTTTTTATATTCATGATAAAGCTGAGAAAGACAAGTTCCAAGTTTTCCACTATTAGGCCCTGGAGCAGTGACTACTACTAATTTTTTTGTTGTTTCAATGTATGGGTTTTTTCCATATCCTTCTTCACTTGCAATTATTTCAACATTATCTGGATAACCCTTTGTTGGTCTATGAATATACATTTTAATGTTTCTTTCTTTTAATAGATTTTCCAAATGAGAAATATTATTACCTTCATGATACATTGTTACAACAACACTATTAATTAAAATACCTTGTTCTTGTAATTTTTCGATTAGTCTTAATAATTCTAATTCATAGCTTATTCCATAATCTGCTCTTATCTTACTTTTTTCAATATCTGCAGCATTTATACAGAAAATAACTTCTAAATCATCTTTAAATTGTTTTAAAAGCCTAATTTTATTATCTGGTCTAAATCCTGGTAAAACTCTTGCTGCATGATAATCGTCAAATATTTTTCCACCAAACTCCAAATATAATTTGTTGTCAAATAATTTTATTCTTTCTTGTATTTTTTCACTTTGTATTTTTAGATATTTGTCACTATCAAATCCTATTTCATTCATTTTTACACTTCTTTTTTATTAAATTATTTTATTTTTTTTTATTGTTTGAGTTTTAATAATTAAAAAGTATAAAAAGATTAAAATATAAACCGAAAAATTTGGTTTTTTTTTAATCTACATTACATATTATACTTTATTTTTTTTGCTTTGACAATAGTTTTTTGAAATTTTTTGTAAATAGGAAAACCCCCACCATGTCAATATATGCCATGGCGGGGAAACAAGCTTACCTGCGTCTTTTAAACTCCAGCGAAGCAAGTGCTGAGTTTAACGTTTTTTTCTCTTCAGGTGTTGCTTCACCCTTACGGGCAAGCTCCTTATATGGAGGCTTGTAGTCCGGAAGAGACCTTTTGATGGTAGCTGTTGTTTTTTCTTTCATTGTTTTCCTCTCTGCCCCACTTTCATAATTTGGTGGGGACTTTGTGCTGTTAATTGTTGCTACATTATATTATACCATATTTTATACAAAAAGTCAAAATAGAGCGATTTCAAATCGCTCTATCATCTCTTTTTATAGTTTTTCTAACATTTCTTTATATTTTTCAAGTTTTGCTTTTTCTTCATCAATTTTAGCTTGTGGAGCTTTGTTTACAAATCCTGGATTAGAAAGCATTTTCTCTGCTCTTGCAATTTCGAATTCTATTTTTTTACGTTCTTCTTCTTTTCTCTTTGCTTCTTCTTCTAAATCTATTAATCCTTCTAGTGGCATATATAGTTCTATTCCTTCTTTTATTATAGAAACTGCATTTTCAGCTATTCCTGCTTTATCAGCTTGAACTTTAACGCAACTTCCAAATCCAAGTTTTTGTATAAATTCTTTAGATTCCTCTATTTCATTAGCAAATTTTGAAGTTACAAATACAAGCTCTACTTTTCTTGATGGATGAACATTCATCTTTGCTCTAATATTTCTTATTTCAACAATTATTTCTTTAATTGACTCAATAAATCTTTCTTCTTCATTAAATGTAAATTCTTCCTTAACTTTAGGCCAGCTTGACATCATAAGCTCAGTATCATCATATTTTACTAAATTACTGTATATCTTTGTTGTAACAAATGGCATAAAAGGGTGTAATAATTTCATTGAGTTTCTAAATACATAGTCTAGAACATAATTTACTTTAATTTTTTCTTCGTTGTTTTCACTATATATTCTAGATTTTGCCATTTCAATATACCAGTCACAGAATTCATCTCTAATAAATGAATAAATATTATCTACTGCTATTCCTAAATCATAGTTATCTATATTTTTTGTTACTTCAGAAATTAATTCATTTAATTTGTTTAAAATCCATTTATCTTCAATTTTTAAATCTTCTTGTTTAAATGTATTTGCAAAATTAATTACCTCTTCATCAGAAACTGCATTCATTGTAATGAATTTAGCAGCATTCCAAATCTTGTTTGCAAAGTTTGATGCTTGTTCAAGTTTTTCAGGCATATATTTAATATCATTTCCCATTGTTGAACCTGATAAAACTGAAAATCTTAAGGCATCTGCTCCATATTGTTCAATTACTTCAAGTGGATCAACACCATTTCCAAGTGTTTTTGACATTTTTCTGCCTTGGCTATCTCTTATTATTCCGTGTATTAAAACATCTTTAAATGGTTCTACATTTGTAAATTCTAATCCTTGAGTCATCATTCTTGAAACCCAGAATGTTATAATATCAAATCCTGTAACTAATACATTTGTAGGATAAAATCTTTTATAATCTTCTGATTCAGTATTTGGCCATCCAAGTGTTGAAAATGGCCATAAAGCTGAAGAAAACCATGTATCTAATGTATCCTCATCTTGAGTTAAATGTGTGCATCCACATTTCTCACATTTTTCAGGAGCTGTTTTAGATACATTAATATGTCCGCATTCATCACAATAATATGCAGGAATTCTGTGTCCCCACCATAATTGTCTTGAAATACACCAATCTTGAATATTATCAAGCCAATTAAAATATTGTTTTTCATATCTTTTTGGTACAAATCTTGTTTTATCAGCTCTTACGCTATCTGCAGCTCTTTTAGCTAAATCTTTCATAGATACGAACCATTGCATTGAAACTTTAGGCTCTAATGTAGATTTGCATCTTTCACATTTAGCAACATTATGAGTATAGTCTTCTGTTTTAACTAAGTTTCCTGATTTTTCTAGCATTTCTACAATAACTTTACGAGCTTCTAATTGTGACATACCTTTTACTTCTGGTAATAAGTCTCCCATATTGTTGTCTTCATCAAATACTTCGATTATTTCCAAATTATGTCTTAATCCTGCTTGATAGTCGTTCATATCGTGTGCTGGTGTTATTTTAACACATCCTGTTCCAAATTCTTTTTCTACAAATTCATCTGCTATAATTGGAATTTCTTTATTCATTAATGGTAGTATACATTTCTTTCCTACTATTGCTTTATATCTTTCATCATCTGGATGTACTGCAACTGCTGTATCTCCTAGCATTGTTTCAGGTCTTGTTGTAGCAACTTCTACATATTTTCCTGGTTCTCCAACTATTTCATATCTAATATGCCATAAATGTGAAGGTTCTTCTTTATATTCAACTTCTGCATCTGAAATTGATGTTTTACAACTTGGACAGTAATTTACCATTCTTGTCCCTTTATAGATTAGACCTTTGTTATATAGATTAACAAATTGTTCTAAAACAGCATCACTCATTCCTTCATCTAAAGTAAATCTTGTTCTGTCCCAATCACATGAACATCCAAGTTTTCTTTGTTGTTTTTGAATTATACCACCATATTTATGTGTCCAGTCCCAAGTTTCTTCTAGAAACTTTTCTCTTCCTATTTCTTGTTTTGTTTTTCCTTCTTCTTTTAATTTTTGAACAACTTTCATTTCTGTAGAAATTGCTGAATGATCGCTTCCTGGAAGCCATAATACATCATAACCTTGCATTCTTTTAGTTCTAATTAAAGAATCTTGAATTGTTTCATCTAAAGCATGTCCCATATGTAATTTTCCTGTTACATTTGGTGGTGGCATCATTATACAGTATGGCTCTTTATTTTTATCCATACTTGGTTTAAAATATCCTTTTTCTTCCCATTCTTTATATAATTCATCTTCAAAATCTTTAGGATTATATGTTCCTTCTAATTTAATCATATTAATCACCCTTTATTATTAAATCTATATATGAGGCTCACCATATTTTTGTGGTAAGCCTCAATTTAAACACTCTCTCTTTTATTAGTTAGACTAAGGAGCTGAGACACATATGCATTTATCTAGTGTATTATTCTATAGTTAATTTATTTGTTTCATTTAAATTTATTTGTTTTGTTTTCTTCAAAACATCATCTACGTATACTCTAACAGTAATAGTTCCTTTTCCATCACATGATTGAATTAGATTAGTCATTGTTGGATCTGTATCTTCATTATATACTATATATGTTTTCTTATTACTTTCCACTTCTATCCTTACTTTTACATTTTTTATCTTTTCTTCTTTTATAGGATTTCCTTCTTCGTCTTTCTTTCCTGTATCTTTAGTCTCTGTAGTATATTTTCCTCCTAAAATAGATTTTACGTTTATTGTAAGTGTAGCATTTTTTGTTTGTGTTATGCTATTTATAGTAATTGTAACAGATGTCCCTTCTTCAACTTCTGTTCCAGCATCTACGCTTTGTTTTAAAACAGTATCATTATCTTTAGAAGAATCCTCATCTGTAGTTGTAACAACTTTTAATCCTACATCTTTTAATGCTTTTGTTGCATCTTTTTCAGATTTTCCAAGTACTGATGGGACAGATATTTTTTTAACACCTAAACTTACATGTATTACTACCTTATCTCCAGCATTTACTGTTTTCTCAGCCTCAGTCTCTTGTTCTATAACATAGCCTGCTTCAACCTTTTTGCTGTTTTCTTCTTTAATTTCATATTTTAGTTTTGCATCTTCTAATGCTTTAATTGCTTCTTCTTGCTTTAATCCAACTACTTTTGGAACAGTAGTTTCTTCAATACCAAGGCTTACTACAAATTTTATAGTTGTTCCTTCTTTTATATTGTAATTCTCTCTATATGGTGGATCTTGAGAAATTACTTTTCCTTTTTCATACTCACTGTTGTATTCTTCTTTAACCTCTCCTAATTGTAGTTTTCTGTCAGATATAGCTTTTTCAGCCTCTTCTCTTGTTATTCCTACAAGATTTGGAATATCAACTTCTTTTGGAGTTGTTAATCTCATGACTAAATTTGTTCCAAAAATACTTAATAAAAATAATACAAACACTATTAAGAATATTGTTAATTTTTTATGCTTTGTAAAGAAGTTTTCTTTTTTATTATTTGATTTATTTTCAGTTCTAATTTCTTCATTATTTAATGTAGGAATAACTCTTGTTGAATCCGTATCATTATATTCCTCATTATCTACAAAGTCTCCATCTGGTTCTTTTAATGCTCTATTTAAATCTCTTAGCATTTCTGTAGCACTTTGATATCTTAAGGTTGTATCTTTCCTCATTGCTTTTAATATTATTTCATTTAAAGATTTTGGAATATTAGGGTTTATTTCAATTGGAGGTACAGCCTCTTCTTGCATATGTTTTAATGCAACAGAAACTGGTGTATCTGCATCAAAAGGAACTTTTCCCGTAAGCATTTCATACATTACAACTCCTAAAGAATATAAGTCTGATTTAGCATCTGTAAATCCACCTCTTGCATGCTCTGGTGAAAAATAATGTACTGAACCTATAGTAGAACCAAATGCCGTAATTGTTGAATTTGATACTGCTTTTGCAATTCCAAAATCTGTTACCTTTGCAATTCCATCTTCTGTTATAATTATATTATGTGGTTTTATATCTCTATGAACTATATTGTTTTTATGAGCCATCTCTAATGCAGAGGCAATTTGAATAGCAATATTTGTTGACCATTTCCAAGGTAAAGCTGTTCCTTCTTCTACAATTATTTCTTTTAAAGTTTTTCCTTTTATAAGCTCCATTACAATATAGTATAGATTTCCTTCATTTCCAACATCAAAAACAGATACTATATTTGGATGTGTTATGCTAGCTGCTGATTGTGCTTCTATAGAAAATCTTTTAATAAACTCCTCATCTGTTGTAAATTCATCTCTTAAAATTTTGATTGCTACATATCTATTTAATATTTGGTCTCTAGCTTTGTATACCATAGCCATTCCGACCATTTCCTATTTTTTGGACAATTTCGTACCTATTTCCTAACAATCTTCCTTCTAAATCCATTTATTATTCCCATTCCTTTCTCTTGTATAGATATAATAAGATTTTATAAATTTTTTATTGTTATAATTGTTATATTATCTAGTCCACCATTTTTATTTGCCAAATCAACTAGCTCTTTTGTGGCTATTTCTATATTGTTTTTTGCTTGTTTGAATATATCATCTACAGTGACCATATTGGTCAATCCATCAGAACAAATTATTATTATATCTTCTTTTTGAAAGCCTTTAACCATTACATCAGGTTCTACAAAAGCATTACAACCAAGTGCTTTCATAAGCATATTCTTTTTTGGATGATGTTCAGCTTCTTCTTTTGTTATTGTTCCTTCTTGCACTAGTTTTTGTACATAACTATGGTCCTGTGTTAGTTTTCTAATAAAATCTTTTCTAATTCTGAAAATACTGCTATCTCCAATATGTCCAATATATGCTCTATTATTATATATTAAGCAAACCTCTAATGTAGTACCCATTCCTTCAAATTTTTTATCTTCTTTTGATTTTTCATATACTACCATATTTGCATATTCGATACTGCTTGCTACTAATTGTATTAAACTATCTTTATCTTTAGGAGTATCTTCAAAATTATTTTCTATATAATTTTTAGCACATGTAACAGCTAGCTTACTTGCTACTTCTCCAGCATTACAGCCTCCCATTCCATCTGCTAAAATAAATAACTGAATATTATTTAGTGGATCTTCTGTAATAAAAAAACTATCTTCATTTGCTTCTCTAGCTTTTCCTACATCTGATTTCGCATATGCTTTTATCATTTAATCACCTCTTTTATCCGTTTTATATTCCGAAAATTGCAAACATTCCTTTAATCAATGCACTATATACTACACCAATAATTGGTGATATTATTTTGCTTAATATTCCCATTATCCAAAGAACAACGAAAACAATTTCTATTATTTTTTCGTTATTTTCAAACCATACTCTTGCATTATATGGTAAAAATGCCTTTATAATTTTTGAACCATCTAATGGAGGAAGTGGTATTAAATTAAATACTCCTAATCCTATATTTAATGAAATTGCAATATTAATCATAAGCATTATTATTATTCCAACTTGTGAATTTATAAAACTTGAACTTGCAACTTTATAAATAATGCAATAAATAATTGTTAAAACTATTGCCAAAAAGAAATTCATTAAAGGTCCTGCAATTGAAACAATTGCATCAGCCTTGTCCATTGAAAATCTTCTATCATAATTTCTAGGATTAACTTCAACTGGTTTTCCCCAGCCAAATCCTGCAAATAGCATCATTAAAGAACCTATTGGATCTAAATGAGATAACGGATTTAAACTTAGTCTCCCTTGTAGCCTTGGAGTATCATCTCCTAATTTATCTGCAGCAAATGCATGTGCAAATTCGTGAAATGTTATGGCAACTAGTAGTCCTGGCACAGTTAGTAATAAATTTAGTAATCTACTTGTATCTGTTAAATATCCAGCTAATCCTGAAATTAACATTATTGCCATAACAATATATATCATTCTTTTGTCTATATACATATTTTATATCCTTTCTAGTTCAATGGTTTCATAGTTGGGAAAAGTAAAACATCTCTTATTGAATCAGAATCTGTTAGAAGCATTACAAGTCTATCTACTCCAATTCCTAGTCCACCTGTTGGAGGAAGTCCTATTTCTAATGATTGAATGAAATCTTCGTCCATCATTCCTGCTTCTTCATCTCCAGCTTCTTTAGCTTCTACTTGTTTTTTGAATCTTTCATATTGATCTATTGGATCATTCAATTCTGAGAATGCATTTCCATATTCTCTACCACAAATAAATACTTCGAATCTTTCTGTCATTTTCTTATTATTTGGACATTTTTTAGCAAGTGGTGAAATTTCAACTGGATACTCATAAATAAATGTTGGCTCTATAAGTGTATGCTCAACATATTCATCAAAGAATAGTGAAATAACATCTCCTCTTGTTTCTTTTGTTTGGTCTGGTATTTCTATTCCTCTTTCCTTCGCTAATGCAACTGCTTCTTCGTCAGTTTTAATTTCGTTAAAGTCAACACCACAAGCTTCTTTTATAGAATCTATCATTGTGATTCTTTTCCAACCTGGTGCTAAATCTATTTCTTGACCTTGATATGTTATTTTTGTTGTTCCAAGAATTTCTTTAGCTGTTTCTGAAAATATTTTTTCTGTAATATCCATCATATCATGAAAATCTTGATATGCAGCATAAAGTTCTAATTCTGTAAATTCAGGATTATGTCTAATATCCATACCTTCATTTCTAAATACTCTACCAATTTCATATACTCTATCAAATCCACCAACTATAAGTCTTTTTAAGTTAAGTTCTAATGCAATTCTTAAATACATATTTATATCTAAACTATTGTGATGTGTTGTAAATGGTCTTGCTGTAGCTCCTCCTGATATTGTATTTAATACTGGAGTTTCAACTTCTAAATATCCTTCTCCATCTAGTATTTTTCTAATATTGCTTATTATTTTACTTCTTATTTCAAAAGTCTTTTTTACTTCTGGGTTAACTATTAAATCTACATATCTTTGTCTATATCTTAAATCTGGATCTTTTAGCCCATGAAATTTTTCTGGCAAAGGTCTTAGAGATTTTGAAAGCAATGTTACTTCTTTTGCATGAACAGAAATTTCTTCTGTTCTTGTTTTAAACACAAAACCTGTAATCCCTATTATGTCTCCAATATCCCATGTTTTGAATGCTTTATAACTTTCTTCTCCTAAATCATTTATGCTGACATAACTTTGTATTTTTTCATCACAATCTTGAATAGTACAAAATGATGCTTTTCCCATTATTCTTTTTGCAATTATTCTTCCAGCAACTGTAACATCTTTTTGTTCATATTTTTCATAATTTGCTTTTATTTCTCCTGCTGTAGCTGTTCTATTAAATCTTGTTATTTCAAATGGATCTTTTCCTTGTTCTTGTAATTCTTTTAATTTTTCTTTTCTAATTTGTATTAAGCGATTTTCATCTAATTCTATTTCTTGATTGTTCTTATTTTCTTCCATATTTAAAATCCTTTCTTTTATGTAAAACAGGGCACATTTCTCCCATTTTTAATTCTCGTTGCTATTATATACTATTTTTATAAAAAAGTAAAGAAAAAAATAAAAAAACACATCAAAAGATGCGTTTTTTATTAAACTCTTATTTTCCTGTTACTATATTCCAAAAACCTTTGAATGATACTTCTTGATGTAAAAATTCGTTAATTTCATCTTCAACTTTTTGTTGATATGGAGTTAGTTCTACATTAATTGGTGCATATAAATCTATGTCTTGGAATAAGAATGATCTTATTTTTGTCCATATACTTTGTTTAGTTGGAAGGCTTTCGCTTTCTACTCTTTTGAAAACAGTTTCATTGTTATTTGTGCTAGTATTTTCTGTTCCAAAACTAGCTCCTCCAAAAACTCCATCAAATTTGTTTTCCCCATTGAATTCTGCCATTATTGTTTCCTCCTTTGCAATTAATAAATAACTATTTATTTTCTATTATTTTTATACTACATATTTTATAAAAATTCAAGCCTTTTTCGAAAAAAATATATTACTTTTTCGTAACGTAATTATTACAATTATATTACGTTTTAAAACTCTGTATTTGCAATGTTTTCCTCATTCTTAATAATAGTCATAATTATTTGTACTGTTTTTTCTAAATCGTTATTTTTTATAACATAGTCATATAATGATATTTTAGATTCTTCATAATCAAATCTATTTAATCTTAGAATAATCTCTTGTGGGCTTGGTTTTTCTACTCTTTCTTCTAATCTTTTTTTCAATACATTTTTAGGTACTCTTAAAAAAATTGTAACAATTTTTGTATCATTTCTTAATAATTGTATTAAATGTTCTGTTCCATTAACATCTATATCTTTAACTATTATTTTTCCGTTTTTTATTTTTTCATTTAATAGTTTTCTTGAAGTTCCATAATAGTTGTCATGATGGATGTCATATTCGTAAAAGTCACCATTTTTTATCATCTCTTCAAATTGAGGCTTTGTTACATAACAATATGTTTTTCCCTCTTCCTCTTCTGGTCTTTTTTCTCTAGATGTATATGATGGCAATGATTCAACATTATTCATTCTTTTTATTAATTCTTTTTTTATTGTATCTTTTCCTGATCCTGATACTCCAGATAATATAACTAACATTTTTGTTCCTCTTTTCTTCTATATTATATTATTTTATTTTTTATATTAATTTATACCAATTGCTATTTTTAAAACGCAAAATATTGTATAGGAAATCCTATACAATAAATACTTTTTCATCTGCTATTTCTTCTGCCGCAATTGTAACTGGGGATTTATCCTCTGTTTTTGTAAGAGGTTCATCACCTTTTGCTATTTCCCTTGCTCTTTTTGATGTTGCAATAACCAAGGCATATCTATTTTCGGCATGGTTTAGAAGTTCGTTAACTGTAGGTTTAACTATCATTTTTATATTCCACCTTTCTCTGTTTTATCAATTATATCTTTATCTATTCTTGAGGCAACTGTTTCAGGCTGTATAGCTGATAATACAACATGTCCTGAATCCATAATAATAACAGCTCTTGTTTTTCTACCATAAGTGGCATCTATTGCCATTTTACTATCTTTTGCTTCTTGTACTAATCTTTTAATTGGTGCTGATTCTGGGCTTACAATTGAAATTACTCTTTCTAGCGCAATAATGTTTCCGAAACCAATATTTACTAATTTCATTTTTGCTCTCCTTTCTTTGTAGCAACCTTTTTTACAGGTTCATTAGATACAATGTCTTTAATGTCACTTAAACTTTTTAAATATTCTCTTCTTTCTTTGGTATATATAAAGATTGCTTTTAATAAATAATAAATTGAAAAGATATATGATGAAACTAATATGTAATTTGCAAATTCAAATTTATTTGATTGTACTACATGAGCTATAGATAAAGTATGTCCTGCTACTACCAATACCTCTATTGCACTTATTGCATGCTTGCCTGAGTCTTTTCTAAATGCGTATTCTAAAAGAATAATGCAAATAGTTAAAATAACCATACTTAAAACTTTTAATATTAGTAAAATTGTTGTTTTTGGTAATTTATAATATAAAAAATTTATGACTATAAAATATAGCATTATTATTATTGCTATTAAAAGATTTTCGTATACATTTTTACTAATTTTATTTTTCATATACGTCTCCTACATAAGTAATTTAGTTTGGTGACCCCTACGGGAATCGAACCCATGATTCCGCCTTGAGAGGGCGGCGTCTTAACCGCTTGACCAAGGGGCCAAATTATTACCATATATATAGTTATATCATTTTTTTTATGTTTAGTCAAGTAAAATAAAGGATTTTGTTATATTTCGTGTTGTTATTCAAACCCAAACGCTAAATTAATAACAAAATCCTTTTATCTTAATAATCTTGCTCACTTATTTTTGTATACTCAAATTGTTTTCCACCTTCAGAAAACTGTCTTTCTTCTACATGATCTTTACTAAAAGTCTTTGAACCTTTCAAGAAATATTTGTAGTGAGTATTCGCTAATACAATTCCTCTACCCACTATTATAGGGTCATCCCATGTAGTGTCTATCAAATACCAGAATCCATTTAAATACACCGCATTCCATGCGTGTTTTTCAGTTTTTCCTTCTGTATTTGTTGCTGTTCCTTGAATTAATACACAATTTATACCAGCCATATCAGCAAGATATTTAAATGCTCTAGTATATCCTTCACATACACATCTTTTATCAACCAAAGCCCCATAA
>JAEEGJ010007416.1_pt1 | contig 31468 bp, 26 predicted proteins | sample 8958761 | NCBI WGS metagenome assembly JAEEGJ01 (sample SAMN16246546, study PRJNA631951) | gut metagenome | biome: gut microbiome; feature: rumen; material: RS-attached | host: Bos | place: Iran: Karaj | collected 2018-10
ATTTGCATTTGCAAAACAAAATTTATATGGATTTTGCGAAAACCATTAAAAGGTCCGCTCTCAAAGCGATTCACGTAGTTGATTGCCTTTAAGGCATTTCCATAAAAATCAGTGTTATCAGTGGCATCGGTGCGAAATGCCACACATTCAATCATTCAGTCATTCAATGCTTAAAAACTGCTATATTTGCGGCCTAAAAAACGGAAATATGCTACCGAAATTCTTACTTGCAACAAACAGCCAGCAGCGCTTGGGCTATCTTTACGTGGTTCACACCGAAAAGCCGCGCTTCATTCTCGAAGGCAGCGAAGACGATTTTGAGAACGATCGCCAGATTTATTGGATTGACAAGCCAGAACTGCCACAAATTGAGATTGATACGCTCATTGCCGAAGCCGAGTATTTTATTGACGATGAACTCGACTGCGAAGACAGCATGAGCGATGACGATGAAGAAGAATAGCAAGCAGGAATATTAATAATCAAACAGATATGGATTTTAACGAAGAGATAAAACGCCGACGCACATTTGCAATCATCAGCCACCCCGATGCCGGTAAAACCACCCTGACCGAGAAGTTGTTGCTTTTTGGTGGCGCCATTCACGTGGCGGGTGCCGTGAAATCGAACAAGATTAAGAAAACCGCCACTTCCGACTTTATGGAAATCGAGCGGCAGCGTGGTATTTCGGTTGCCACTTCGGTTATGGGCTTTGAGTATAACGGTGTGAAAATCAACATTCTCGACACTCCAGGCCACCAGGATTTTGCCGAAGACACCTTCCGCACCCTGACGGCTGTCGATAGTGTGATTGTGGTGATTGACGCGGCCAAAGGCGTCGAAGCGCAGACCGAGAAACTGATGAAAGTGTGCCGTATGCGCAACACGCCTGTGATTGTCTTCATCAACAAAATCGACCGCGAAGGCAAGGACCCGTTCGACCTGCTCGATGAAATTGAGCGGCAACTGCAAATCCACGTCCACCCGCTGAGTTGGCCTGTGGGTATGGGCCAGCGGCTGCAGGGCGTTTACAACATCTTCGACCACAAGATGTACTATTTCTCGGGCAACGACAAGACCAAAGCCGAAGAACCACAGGAATTTAAAGATTTGAACGACCCCGAGTTCGAGCGCAAGATGGGCAAGAACGCTCAAATTCTGCGCGACAATCTCGAACTCATCGAAGGTGTTTATCCCGATTTCGACCAGAATCTTTATCGCGAAGCAAAAATCGCACCCGTTTTCTTCGGAAGTGCTCTGTATAACTTTGGTGTTCAGGAACTTTTGGAATCGTTCATTCGCATTGCACCATCGCCGCAACCATCGCAGACTATTGAGCGCGAAGTGAAACCCGAAGAAGACAAGTTCACAGGTTTCGTCTTCAAGATTCACGCCAATATGGACCCGAACCACCGCGACCGCATTGCTTTTGTGAAGGTTTGCTCGGGCAAATTCCTGCGCAACACCAACTACTATCACGTGCAACTCGACCGTCAGCTGAAATTTTCGAGCCCCACTGCCTTTATGGCGCAAAAAACGTCGGTGGTTGAAGAAGCCTATCCAGGCGACATTGTCGGTCTGCACGACACAGGCAATTTCAAAATAGGCGACACACTGACCGAAGGCGAAAAGATTCATTTTAAAGGACTTCCGAGTTTCTCGCCCGAACTTTTCCGATACATCGAAAACGATGACCCGATGAAGGCCAAGCAACTTGCCAAAGGCATTGACCAGCTGATGGATGAAGGTGTGGCTCAGCTGTTTACAATGACAATGAATGGCCGCAAGGTTATTGGAACTGTGGGCGCGCTGCAGTTTGAAGTGATTGAGTACCGCCTGCTGCACGAGTACAACGCCAAATGCCGCTATGAGAACATCAGTATGTACAAGGCTTGTTGGGTGAAACCCAACGACCAAATGGAATGGGAAGACTTCAAGCGCCGCAAGTTCAAGGCAATGGCCAAAGACAAGTGGGGTCGCGATGTCTATCTTGCCGAATCGGCCTACGAACTGCAGATGTCGCAAGAGAAATTCAAAGGTTTGGAATTCTACTTCACGTCGGAATTTGAGTAGATTTAGGAATTTGAACTAAAAACAAAGGGGCGGAAACCAAATTCCCGCCCCTTTCTCTTTTATATCAAGCAACCAATCTCTCGCAATCAGCGCCTTGCATTTGGTTTTGTTTTATATTTGGAAAAAGAATAGAGTGATGCTTGCAGTGGTTGGTTAGGATATTTTAGACCAATAATTAAATAGTAATATATATGAAAAAATTAACATTTTTAATCGTGATGGTATTATTGTATTCATTTAGTGCAATTGCAAACTCAAAAGAATACGAAGTAGACTTTAATTATTCTCAAATAGCAAAATATCAATTACTTATAAGGGATGTTGCCGTCATAAAAGATTCTTTTGAAATAATGTATTTATTTGTTGATGTATATTTTGAAGATGAAGGAGATATATATTTAATACTAACACCTAAAGATACTTCCATATCTAAAATTTATAATGACAAACTCTTTGGAGCAAAAGATTGGAAACAAAGAAATAAATTCGTTCAATCTCAAGTACAAGCAATGAGAGACGCAGCTATCAGTGAAAATTATGAAAATTACTTTGATGTTTTTCTTTTTTACACACGTCAGAAGTATTTATATGAAAATGGTAGCGCGGTAGATGATGAAGGAAATGTTCATCCAGATTACAGTGTTAGAGATGATGCACCAATTGAAATATACAAGTTAGAAGATGGCAAATGGGTGTTTGAAGAATTTATTCCCAACAGAAACGGTTCAACCAATCAACAATATGGAATTGACAAAGCAAATAAAATTCTAAAGGAGCGTTTTGGCAAAATGGCCGAAGAAATGGAACGTAATAAAACCAACTAAACTCTGCCAAACCTTAAGACAATTAACAGCATACAAAAACAAAAAGGGCGGGAAACAAATTCCCGCCCCATTTTGTTTGTCATTTATTCTAAATTCTGAATTCTAAATTCAAAATTATCAATACTCCTGCCAACTCTTAATCTGAATGTCGCCCATTTCCTTAACGCAACTTGCGTGGATGAAGGCGCTTGCCAGGCGGGCGTTTGTCAGCAATGGAATATTGTGGTCGATGGCCGAGCGGCGGATTTTGTAGCCGTTGGTCAACTCGCGGTGAGTGTGGTTCTTCGGGATGTTGACAACCAGGTCAATCTTGTGGTCCTGCATAAGTTCGGTGATGTTGGCGTCGCCAGTGTGCTCGTCGGGCCAACTAACGCGCTCGGCAGTAACACCGTTGTCGGCAAGGAATTTCTGCGTGCCAGCGGTGGCGTAAATCTTAAGGCCTTTCTCCTGAAGCATTTTGCACGAGTCGAGCAAGTCAACCTTGCCGCGAACGTCGCCCGACGATACCAGAACGCCCTTCTCAGGCTTGTGGAAGCCCACCGAGTAGAGAGCGGCCAGCAGTGCGTCGTTGAAGTCGGTGCCAAGGCAGCCAACCTCACCCGTCGACGACATATCGACGCTCAAAATCGGGTCGGCGCGGTGCAGACGGGCAAACGAGAACTGCGACGCCTTCACTCCGATGTGGTCGATGTCGAAATCCGACGAATCAGCCTTCTGAACAGGCTCGCCGAGCATAATCTTCGTGGCGGTCTCAATGAAGTTGCGTTTCACAACCTTCGACACAAACGGGAACGAACGCGATGCGCGCAGGTTGCACTCAATCACTTTAACCTCGTTATTTTTAGCAAGATACTGAATGTTGAACGGTCCGCTGATGTTCAACTCTTTGGCTATCTTCTTGCTTATCTGTTTGATGCGGCGTGCTGTTGCCAGATAGATGTTCTGTGCGGGGAACACCAGCGTTGCGTCGCCCGAATGGACGCCCGCAAACTCAATGTGCTCCGAGATTGCGTACTCGTAAATCTCGCCGTTCTTGGCCACGGCGTCGAACTCTATCTCCTTGGTATTCTGCATAAACTGCGAAACCACAACAGGATACTCCTTCGACACTTTGGCGGCGGCGTTCAGGAAGGTGCGCATTTGGTCCTTGTCGTAGCAGACGTTCATTGCCGCGCCCGAGAGCACATACGACGGACGAATCAGCACGGGGAAGCCCACCTCGTCAACAAACTTGTCAATCTCCTCGAAACTTGTCAGAGCCTCCCAGCGCGGTTGGTCGATGCCCAGTTGGTCGAGCATTGCCGAGAATTTGTTGCGGTTTTCGGCGCGGTCAATCGACACAGGCGATGTGCCCAGAATCGGCACGTTCTGACGGTAGAGTTTCATTGCCAGGTTGTTCGGAATCTGTCCGCCCACCGACACAATCACGCCCTTCGGAATCTCAAGGTCGATGACGTCGAGCACGCGCTCAAACGACAACTCGTCGAAGTACAGGCGGTCGCACATATCGTAGTCGGTGCTGACCGTTTCGGGGTTGTAGTTAATCATTATCGACTTGTAGCCCAGTTTGCGAGCCGTTTGGATGGCGTTCACCGAGCACCAGTCGAACTCAACGCTCGAGCCGATGCGGTAGGCGCCCGAGCCCAGCACGATTATCGACTTGTCGTTTTTGTAGGCGTAACTGATGCTGTGCTCCTGCACGCCGTAAGTCATATAAAGATAATTAGTTAATTCAGGATGCTCCGATGCCACCGTGTTGATGCGGCGAACGGCGGGCAGAATGTTGTTCTTCTTGCGGTGGTCGCGCACGCGCAGAATCTCCTTCTCCATTGTGCCCGACGGATTCTCAACAAAGCGGGCGATTTGGAAGTCGCTGAATCCCAGGCGTTTCGCCTCACGCAGAACGTCGGCGGGCAGGTCCTCAATCTTTTTGTACTGACCCAGAACCTTGGTGTAATCAACAATGTTTTTCAGTTTCTTAATGAACCAGACGTCGATTTTCGTCAACTCCTCAATGCGTTCAGGCGTGTAGCCCTTCTCAAGCGCTTTCGCGATGGCGAAGATGCGCATATCGGTCGGGTGGCTCAACTCCTTGTCAAGGTCGTCGAACTCAAGGTCGTTGTTGCCCACAAAACCGTGCATTCCCTGACCAATCATACGAAGGCCCTTCTGCATAATCTCCTCAAACGATTTGCCGATAGACATAATCTCGCCCACCGACTTCATACTTGAGCCGATTTCGCGGTCAACGCCCACAAACTTGCTCAAGTCCCAGCGCGGAATCTTGGCGATGATGTAGTCGACCGAAGGCGCAACGTAGGCCGAGTTTGGCGTGCCCATTTCGCCGATTTGGTCCAGAGTGTAGCCCAGCGCCAGTTTGGCGGCCACAAAGGCGAGCGGGTAGCCCGATGCCTTCGATGCCAGCGCCGATGAGCGGCTCAGGCGGGCGTTTATCTCGATGATTCGATAGTCGTTGGTCTGCGCGTTGAAGGCGAACTGAATGTTGCACTCGCCCACAATGCCGATGTGGCGCACAACCTTCTTCGCAATCTCCGAGAGCATATTGATTTGCTCCTCCGAAAGGGTGATGATTGGCGCAATCACGATGCTCTCACCAGTGTGGATGCCCAGCGGGTCAACATTCTCCATTGGAACCACCGTGAAGCAGTGGTCGTTGGCGTCGCGGATAACCTCAAACTCAATCTCTTTCCAGCCCTTCAGCGACTCCTCAACCAGAATCTGTTTCGAGTAGGCCAAAGCGTTGTTGCACAGGTCGATGAACTCTTTCTCGTTGGTGCTGATGCCCGAGCCCAGACCGCCCAGAGCGTAAGCCGAGCGAACCATTACGGGGTAGCCCAGCACGTGAGCCTCGTCAAGAGCGTCCTCAAGGCTCTCAACCGCCCGCGACGACGGTGTTTTGGCGTCAATCTCCTTCAGTTTCTTCACAAACAGGTCGCGGTCCTCAGTAATCATAATGGCCTCAACCGATGTGCCAAGCACCTTGACGCCGTATTTCTCCAGAACGCCCGTGGTGTAAAGTGCTGTGCCGCAGTTCAGAGCGGTCTGTCCGCCGAATGCGAGCAGAATGCCGTCGGGGCGCTCCTTTTTGATGACTTCCTCAACAAAATACGGGGTGATAGGAAGGAAGTAAACCTTGTCCGCAACGCCGTCCGACGTCTGTATTGTTGCAATATTGGGGTTTATCAGCACTGTCGATATACCCTCTTCGCGCATAGCCTTCAACGCCTGCGAACCTGAATAGTCAAACTCACCCGCCTGACCAATCTTCAACGCTCCTGAACCTAACAAGAGCACTTTTTTTACTTCTTTCATATTCGTTTATTTTGTAGTTATAGTTTTTATCTGTCGACTTTTACACAAGGCGCACACCAATTGCGTTCCACTTTTTTGTGAAAAAAACCGCCCCCTTGTCCGCAATTTTCATTGCCAGAACCTTCGAATCGGGAGTGGTGATTGCCTTTGTCATCTACTAATACTGGATTTTTCCTGTCAATTCGGGGAAACTGCCAACCAGCGACTGCGCCACGTTTTTGGGCGAAAAGCCGTCTCTGATTACAAGCAGAATTGTGTCGTTTCCCGCTATTGTGCCAATCACCGACGGGAAATGCTCGTCGTCAATGGCTTGCGAAATTGGTTGGGCAAATGCTGGCACGGTTTTAATCACCGCCAGACTGCTGCCTGAGAATTCAATCGATATAAAGCCGTCGAATGCGGTGGCGGTTTTCGGAAGCGATGTTGCAACCACCTGGCCACCCGCTGGCAAAGCATACTTGTAACGACCATCCTGAGTTGGATGTTTATACACCTTCAGCAGTTTGAGGTCGCGCGACAAAGTGGCTTGGGTAATATCACAGCCACGATCCGCAAGTGTCTTTAAAAGAGTACTTTGCGAATTGATTTTCTCATTCTGAATGATGTCTGTGATCAATGCCAGCCGTTGGCTCTTGTTTTCCATCGATTGATGTTTATTTATTCGTGGCAAAAGTAATTCTTTTTTAGCAGTGGCATATTCTTCCCCTCAATGTTTGTTCGCCAAAATAAGAAATACACTTATACACGGGAGAAAGACATTACTGCATAATGCTTGTTTTCAGTACTTTGGCTTAAACAAAACGTCTTTGCCGAAAATAATGCACGGCCGCAGTCAGTTTGAAAAAAGATGCAAAATCATAATTTCCTGACTCCGCTTTTCGCAAACTATTTGTTCTGCAAAAAATTAACGAGTTTGGCAACAGCAAGCCCCCTGTGGCTAATCTTGTTTTTCTCAGACAAAGGCATCTCGGCAAAGGTGCGGTTTTCGCCATCAGGCATGAAAATAGGGTCGTATCCGAAGCCTTCAGTTCCTGAAAAGGAAGTGGTTATTGTGCCATTGACAACACCTTCAAACAGATGCTCAACGCCGCCCGATATCAGACAAATCACTGTGCGGAAACGTGCTTTGCGGTTCGATTGGCCTTCAAGCTCAGCAAGCAGTTTCTTCATGTTTTTCACCGAGTCGCACTCCTCTCCCGCATACCGTGCCGTGTAAACTCCTGGACGGCCGCCCAAAGCCTCAACTTCGAGGCCAGTATCGTCAGCAAAAACGTCGAGACCTGTTCGGTCATAAACATAACGGGCTTTCTGCCTTGCATTGGCCTCAAGAGTGTCGCCGTTCTCGGGAATGTCTTCGGTGATGCCGATGGCATCGAGTTCCCTGATTTCGTACAATCCGCCAAGCAGATTGTTTATCTCGCTGGCTTTATGGCTGTTGTGAGTTGCAAAGACAAGGGCTTTCATGTTGTTTTAAGATGAATCAGTATTTTTTGCTCCTGAAAATCCGTTGGAACTGTTTTTCAAAATTCTCCGACGGCGAAGATGCTGGCGACATGCAGAGCGTTCCATCGACATCAATAAGATAATAAGATGGATAGGCCTGAACCTTGTATCGCTCAATCACCGTCGGGTCGCCTTTATAGTCCAGAAGCGTCCAATTATACTTATGGCGCTTGAAGTAGTTCTTTACTTTCTCAAAATCCTCATCGATAGAAATCGACACCACCTCTATCACATCTTTTGTCTTCTCATTCAGCAGTTTAAGTTGCTCAAGGTCTTGAGTGCAGGCATAACTGTCGAGCGAGATGAAGTTCAGATAGACGAATTTCTTCTGATACTCGTCGACACTGCGGAACACGCCAGCCGTATCGGCAAGGCAGAAGTCGGGGGCGTGAGTTCCCGTTTGAACAATCTTGCTTTTTCGCTCGATATTCTGCGCTATCTGCTTGTGCTGGTCGATTTTAGTCGTGTTTTTGATTGAGTCGAGTGTTATCTGCAAACTGCTTGGTTTGAAATAATAATCGTAGATGGCATCGTTGATTCCTTTGAGCAGAACCATCTCCTGGAGTGTGTCGTTGGTCACAGCCAGACTGTTTGAAAGCGTCTGCTTGGCTTTCGCAGGACTCTTGTCGTAAACTATATCAGAATAGATTCGCTCGCCCTCGCGGGTGTTCATATAGAATCGCAAAAAGTTGGTGAACATCTGGTTGAACAAATCCATATAGGCTGGATTATCGTAGGCCACAGGCTTGTCGTTGAAATACTCGCGCGACATATAGCGCCAATCGCGCATGTAACTTATGTACTTCAGCCACGCATATTTATATTGCCGATAGGTGTGGAAAAACTCGCTTGGTATGGTATCAAACGACTGCTCAATTTCGCTGATGATGCTATCCACTGCCGTCTGCGCAGGTTTGCGGAATAGCATATAATAGTTACGCTCAAGTTGCTCCTCGTAAGCGTAATCGAACATGTCGATATACATATTTATATTATAGCGGTCGGGATTTTTGATGCCCACCAAAAACTCTTCAGGTTCAAAATATGGATTCAGCATGTCGCCTTTGGTTTTCGGACGATAGTCGGGCAGAACAATGTCGTAAGTCATTGCTGTATCGGCATACAGCACTCCCCTCATGCGTCCAAGTTCGAGAGTGATGCGACAAGTGGATTTAATATTGAGTTCGATTCGGAAGTTGCCAGTGCTGTCGGCTATTCCTGTGCCAACCAATGTTTTAGTGTCTGAAATATAATCGGTGCACGAGTAAACGTCGATTTTCTGGCTGCGGTATGTGGGGTTGCAGCCCTGCAAAATGGTCTTCTGAGCGCTTGCAGCAACCGTAACACCTAAAAAGGCAATCACCAACAACAGTTTGACGGGCTTCATTTCTTTTTCCGTTTGTTTAAAACGCCATCGATATCCATGCTTGCAGGCACAAACTGACTCACATCGCCGCCGTAACTGAGAATGTCGCGCACAATGGTGGAGTTGACTGGTGTCAGTTCGGGCGTGGTGAGCAAAAAGACAGTCTCAACCCCAGGGCTCATCAAATGGTTCATCTGCGAAATGGCGCACTCATATTCAAAATCGGCCACAGTGCGGATTCCGCGCAGCATGAACTCGGCTCCAATCTGACGGCAGAAATCGATAGTAAGTCCGTCGTAAGCCTCAACCCTGACTTTGGGCTCGTTGCGATAAACGCTCTCTATCAGTTCAATGCGTTCATCGATGCTGAAAAAACAGTTTTTCATGGTGTTTTTACCAATGGCGACAACCACCTCGTCGAAAAGGGGCAAGGCACGCGTCAGAACCGAATGATGACCAAGCGTGAACGGATCGAACGAACCTGGGAAAACTGCTATTTTTTTTGCCATATCAAATTCCGATAGTGCCGCAAAAATAGCATTTTGAGTTACAAGTTGAAAGCGGAAAGTATAAACGCTTTATTGTTGAGAAGTTGAGTTCGAAATCAGGGAGCGCCCGCCAGCAAATCATCCGATTCAGGGGCGCAATTTGAAAATTTTACCTACCGAATCACTTGTTAATTAAAATGGCTTACTAACTTTGCCCATTATGATTCGATTAGTTGCGCTTATAATATCAATAACGCTGCAGGTTGTTGCTGCAGTTCTGGCCATAAGGCTCATGCGCGTTACCAAATACCGCGCGTCGTGGATTCTCATCTCCATCGGTTTCATTCTGATGGCAGTCAAAATGTCCATTAAACTGATACAGTTCATCAATGACGACTTCTCGTTCTATCTCCGTCCAGCCGACGACTGGCTGGGTGTTGTCATTGCGTTTCTGTTCACCGCGGGAGTCTTCCTCATCGGCGAACTGTTCTACACACTCAGCCGCGCCGAACGTGAGCGCCGACGCTCTGAACGCCGACTGATGCGAGCCATCATCCAAACCGAGGAGCGCGAGCGCCGACGCTTTGCCAAAGACCTTCACGACGGTCTGGGGCCGCTGCTCTCAACAGCACGAATGTCGATGTCGGCACTGCTGCAGAACGAGCGCGACGACCACTCGCGGCAGGTGCTCGAAAACGCCAACAATGTGATTAACGAGGCCGTTGAAAGCATCAAGGAGATTTCGAACAACCTGAGCCCGCACGTGCTCACCAACTTCGGACTGGCAAGCGCCATCCGCAATTTTGTCTTCAAAGTGGGCCAGTCGAAAACTGTCAGCATCAACTTCAGCACCGTTCTGACCGACAGCGACCGCTTCGACTCGAACATTGAAACAGTGATGTACCGCGCCACCTGCGAACTCATCAACAACACGCTGAAGCACGCCGAAGCCTCAACCATCGATATCAGTCTTGAAAAAGTCCAGCGCACGCTCGTGATAAAATACGACGACAACGGAAAGGGCTTCGACAGCGAGGCTGCGGCAAATGCACAAACCAACGGCATGGGGCTGTCGAACATCGCATCGCGGATGAACTCGATAAACGGAGTGTTTGTCTACAACAGCGCTCCGAACGACGGATTCCACGCCATCATGAAGGTAAAAATCTGACCTATGGACACCATCCGCATTGCATTAGTCGACGACCACGCCCTCTTCCGCAATGGGCTCAAACTGCTGCTTGACAACATCAAGAATTTCAAAGTGGTGACCGAGGCGCAGAACGGCAAGGAATTCGTTGACCAACTCTCGCCCGACAACGCACCCGATGTGGTGCTGATGGATATCAACATGCCGATAATGAACGGCATTGAGGCGGCAAAAGCGGCCACGGCCCGTGTTCCGCAACTGAAAATCATTGCTCTGTCGATGTTCGGCGAGGAGGATTATTACTATGAGATGATAAACGCGGGAGCCAAAGGGTTTCTGCTGAAAAACTCCGACATCAACGATGTGACCACGGCTATTGAGCAGGTGATGATGGGCAACAGTTATTTTTCGCAGGAGGTGCTCTACAACGTAATCCGCAAATTCCAGCCACACAAGGAGGAGGAACTTGACACCGCAACGCTCTCGAAACGCGAACTGCAGGTGCTGCAAGGCATCTGCCGCGGGCTCTCGAACCAAGAGATTGCCGACACTCTTTTCCTCAGCAAACGAACCGTCGACAAACACCGCTCAAATCTGCTCAGCAAAACCAACTCAAAAAACACTGCCAACCTCATCATGTATGCCATAAAAAACAAGATTATAAGTGTTTAGAAGGTTGAAAAGATAGAAAATCAAATAGTTAGTAACATATCAGTTAGCCAATTATCCGATTCACCATAAACTATGATTGAATTTAAGATTGACAAAGTCAGCGAAACACTGTCGACCAACGAGTTGCTCAAGAACCTGGCCGAAAAGGAGCCGCTTCCCGAAGGCTACACAGTGATGGCTGTTGCACAAACTGCAGGACGCGGACAGATTGGCGCCTCGTGGGAGAGCCAACCTGGTCAGAACCTGACTTTCAGTGTGTTGCTACGCCCCGATTTTCTGAAAGCCGAAAAAATGTTCATGGTCTCAAAGGTGGTGGCGCTGGCACTTACTGACTACCTTGCATCAACTGGCGGAATCTTCAAAATCAAGTGGCCGAACGATATCTATCACTTCGACAGCAAGATATGCGGGGTTTTGATTGAAAATCAACTGATGGGGGGGCAAATTGTCTACTCGATTATCGGCATCGGATTGAACGTGAATCAGGAGGCATTCATCAGCGATGCGCCAAATCCGATTTCGATGTTCAACATTTTCGACCGCAAGTTCGACCTCAACGAAGAACTCGCCAAACTGCTGGAACAGATTGGTTTATGGTATCAGATGCTTGCCGACGGCTGGGAAGAGAAAATTAACGATACCTACCTTAAGCGCCTCTATCGCAAAGGCGAATTGTGCGACTTTGTGACACCTTCAGGTGAGCGTTTCCGCGGGCAGATAGAGAATGTGGAACCCAACGGCCGCCTGACCATTGAAAGCAATGGCGGGAAACGCTATTTCTGGTTCAAAGAAGTGTCGTTCTGGAAACCCGATAACAACCAGCCGACATTTTCGGAACATACTGAATGGTAGGCCTAACCATCTCACAAGAATCACCACAACGCACGTTGCAACTCACATTGCCGCAACCATCAATTTGTGCTTGGGTTTAATCTCGTGGTCAAGTTCCTCGTAGATTGAATTCTGGCTTATAAATTCGGGCACAATCTCCTTCATCAACTTGACAACCTTGTAGTTATCTTGTTCCGCAATCAGCGGCAGGAAACCGTCGATTTTTGAGTTGGCCTCATCGTGGTCATACTCACGAACCTTTGCCACCATAATCTGCGGGTGCGGTGTCGGAATTGTATTTTCCTTGTTTGCAAGCAGTTCCTCGTAGAGTTTCTCGCCTGGACGCAGACCCGTGAAGGTTATTTGAATGTCGCGGCCAAGTTCCAAACCCGAAAGTTTAATCATCTTTTTAGCCAAATCGACAATCTTGACCGACTTACCCATGTCGAAGATGAAAATCTCGCCACCCTTGCCCGAAGCACCCGCCTCCAAAACCAACTGGCATGCTTCTGGAATGGTCATGAAGTAGCGCGTAATCTGCGGATGAGTAACGGTTATCGGACCGCCCTCCTCAATCTGTTTTTTGAATCGCGGAATCACCGAACCATTCGAACCGAGCACGTTGCCGAAACGTGTTGTAATAAATCGGGTTGACGATTTGCCATTGAGCGATTGCGTGTAAATTTCAGCAATACGCTTGGACGCACCCATCACATTTGTGGGGTTGACAGCCTTGTCGGTTGAAACCATCACAAAACGTTTAACGCCGTATTTCACAGCCATATCAGCAATGAGCCTTGTTCCGATAACATTGTTGCGAACCGCCTCAACAGGGTTGTTCTCCATCATTGGCACATGCTTGTAAGCCGCTGCATGATAGACAATTTCGGGTTTGTAGTCGTTGAAAACCTCCTCAACGCGCTGCTGGTCGGTGATATCACCTATAACAACCGTTATGTTGCTGGCCGACTGCGAGTCGCGCAGTTCCATCTCAATGTCGTACATTGGTGTTTCGGCCTGATCGAAAAGCACAATGTTGTGCGGCTCAAACCTGATGAGTTGGCGCACAATCTCGCTGCCGATAGAACCTGCGGCACCAGTAACAAGCATTGTTTTGCCTTTCACTTGTTCCTGTATCCTCTTGAAATCGAGTTGGATAGGATTGCGTTCCAACAAGTCTTCGATTCTTATGTTTCTGATTTGTTTCGAACTCAATTCGCCGTTAATCCACTTCTCAACTTTCGGAACATTAAGCATTGTGAGTCCGCTGTTCAAACCTAATTCAATCACTTCCTGCTTCTTCTCGATAGTTTGGAACGGTTTGGCAACCAACAGATTACGGGCATCGAGTTCAACAATGAGCGATTCGAGTTCATCGATAGGATAAATCGGCAAATCGTTGATTTTGTTGATTGATTTTTTATCGATGTCATCGACAAACGCCACAACTTTATAATGCGCGTTATGGTCTTCCTCGAGTGCGTTCTTCGCTGCCAGGGCGTTGCGGTCGGTACCGTACACAATCACATTGCTGTTTCTGACAGTCGAACGGAAATCGAAGAATATCGATTTAACCAGAAAACGCAGCGAAACCATGAAGAACGTGGTTGTGAGGAATTCGATAATCAGAATCGACATCGGCACAATGAATGCCTGCGTAATCCCCGAACGATAGCATACAATATTAATAACAACGAGTGCCAAACTGCCCGAAGCGACAGTAATCAGTATGCGGCGCGTATCCCGCGCACCCGTGTAGCGCACAATTCCCGCATAAGTCTGCGCAATCAGGAAACTTACAACGCGGACACATATAACAAGTTCAGCAATCTGCTTTAAATCGCCAATTTTCCTCTCATTATCAGGTATTTCGAAATTGAATCGAAGAAGATAGGCTATTATGATGGAAGCCGCACAAATGAAAACGTCAATCAAAAAAACTATCCAACGCGGCGCATATTTCTTACTGAAAATCGACATAATCCCATTCAAATTTTACGAAGCGCAAATATAGTTTTTTGCATTTACAATTGGTTGCATGTTTTATGAATCGACAACATTTGTTGATAGGAATCGATGTTTTACCCACCGACAACAAATACGGCCTTCCGCCCCACCAACAACCTCAAGGTTAAATCATATTTTCGACTTTATTGCTAATTTAGCGCCGCAAAATAAATAGTGAACTATGAAAAAGATTTTAGGAATGGGCAATGCCCTTGTCGATATTATGACCACCCTGCCCGATGACGGCGTGCTGGCCGAATTCAATTTGCCGAAAGGCAGTATGCAGTTGGTCGACAGCAGTTTGTGCGACAGAATCAACAAACGGATTGAGTGCTACAACCCGAAAATTACGGCGGGCGGCTCTGCGGCCAACACCATCAAAGCCTTGGCGCACCTTGGCGCACCATGCGGGTTCATTGGCAAAACCAGCCTCGACAAGTTGGGAACACTTTTCCGCCAGGACCTTGCCAATGCGGGCGTTGCACTGCACGTTCTTGACAGCCAGTCGGCTACGGGGCATGCCATTGCGCTTGTGTCGCCCGACTCCGAGCGCACGTTTGCAACCCATTTGGGCGCGGCTGTCGAACTGTCGGCAAGCGAAATCGACTCGGCGGTTTTTGCCAAATACGACTTTTTCTATATTGAAGGCTATCTGGTTCAAAACCACGAACTTATTGAGAATGCCGTAAAAACAGCCCGCTCGCTGAATATGAAGGTTGCCATCGACCTTGCAAGTTACAATGTGGTGGCCGAAAACCTTGATTTTCTGCATCGTATATCGAAAGAATATGTTGATATAATTTTCGCCAACAAGGAAGAGGCCAAAGCCTTCACTGGCAAAGACGCCGAGGCCGCGGTGGATGATATTGCCGCCTTGTGCGACATTGCAGTGGTGAAAGTCGGTAAGCGCGGCTCGATTATCCGTCAGGGCGACAAGGAGTTCCGCACAGGAATCATCGACGCCAACTGCATCGACACCACTGGGGCTGGCGACTTCTACGCCGCAGGGTTCATGTTCGGCCTGGCGTCGGGCTACAGCCTCGACCGCTGCGGGCAACTGGGTGCGCTGCTCTCGGGCAAGGTGATTGAAAGTCTTGGCGCGCAAATCTCGCCCGAAGGCTGGGCTTTTGTTGATAAAGAATTGAAAAACATTTAGTTGAAGTGTTGAGGAGGTTTAGCGAATTTTTCGATTATCCAATTCATCGATAAACATAAAAATGCTGAATTTGAGAAAAATAGGGTTGATTTTTGGTTTGGCGCTGTCGCTGATGGGCGGTGGTGTGCAAGCACAACCCTCGGAGTATCAGTTCACATTTGAAGTTGACAGCCGAGCAGCGCTCGACAGCCTGTCGCAACGGATTTCAATCGACAAAGTTGAAGGCCGCCGCGTGTGGGCCTACGCCAACGCCGACGAGATGGATTGGTTTCGGCAGACGGGCATCAGTTTTGAATTTTACCCCGACAAAAACGCTGCAAAAGCCTCATACCCAATGGGTAAACTTGTCAACGAGATGCAAAACCTCGACCGCTACCCCACCTACGAGGTTTACGACACGCTGATGCGGAATTTTGCGCATGACTATCCGCAGTTGTGCCGACTTGAGGTGGTAGCCACGCTGCCATCGGGACGGCAGATTCTGGCCGTGAAAATTTCGAAAGACGTAGCGCTCGACAACTCCGCCAAACCAGAAGTACTCTGCACAGCCACAATGCACGGCGACGAAGGAATTTGCGCCACAACCGCGCTCAATTTCTGCAATTTTCTATTGACTAATTACGGCACCGACAAACGCGTTAACCGTCTGATTGACAGTGTTGAATTTTGGATAATCCCTATTTTCAATCCCGACGGAATGTATAAAGGCGGCAACAGTTCGGTGAGCGGCTCAACGCGCTCCAACGGCAACTCAAAAGACCTGAACCGTAATTTTCCAAGCGTGAGTGGCGGCAGCAATGCCAGCCAACCCGAGACGAAGGCGATGATGGAATTCTTTGGAAAACACCATTTTACGCTTTCGACAAATCTGCACGCTGGCAACGAGTGCTTCAATTATCCGTGGGACACTTGGTCGCGCGTCACTGCCGACAACGACTGGTGGCGATTTGTGGGTGCCGCCTATCGCGATACCGCACAACATTATGGTTCAAGCGGTTACTTCGACGATGGCTGCAACAATTCGGCCAATGGCCTGACCAACGGCTATGCTTGGTACTCGATTTCGGGTGGGCAGCAGGATTGGGCAAACTACTTTATGCACTGCCGCGAGGTTACAATAGAGATTTGCGGAACAAAAGCGCCGACAGCGTCAGCCACCATTGCCAACATCTGGCGGTACAACAAAAACTCTCTGCTGAACTTCTACGCCGAAAGTCTGAACGGTGTGCGCGGAACGGTGACGAACGCCGCTGGCCAACCACTTGCGGCCCGTATCACCATTGCGGGGCACGACAAAGACAACTCGTGGATTGAGACCGACGCACGCGCTGGCGACTACCATCGTCTGCTGAAGGCTGGCACCTACAATCTGACTTTCGAGGCTGATGGTTATCTGCCACAAACTGTTAAAACAAAGGTGGTTGACGGCAAGACAACTTGGCTCAATGTAGTGATGCTGGACAAGAATCTCGCCCCACTCAAACTTGAAACTGAAAGCATCCGATTTGAATTGCCCCTCAACACCAGCGAGTTAAAATTGTTCGAGGTTGCCAACACAAGCAACCGCCAAATCAACTATACAATCGCCGCTGAAACAATGCCTTCGTGGCTGAAACTGAATAAATTAAGCGGCAATATTGAAGCAAACAACAGTGATACGGTTCGGATAACAGCCGACTGCCAGGCACTGCCCGCTGGCAATTATTCAACTGTCATTCGGTTTTCGTCAGTCAGCCAGACAGTTCATTTGAATATCGGACTGAATGTGATTGATAATTCGCCTGTTACGCCTGCCGAGTTGACAGGAATAACGATTGCCACATTGCCCACAAAACTTGAATACAGAATTGGCGACACGCTCAATGTCGATGGCGGAACACTGAAACTGGCCTACAGCAACGATTCGACAGCCATCATTGACATTAAACGCGAAATGATTGCGGATTTCAGCAGTGCCGATGCTGGAACTAAATTATTGACAGTCAGTCATGGCGGATTTACTGCAATGTTCAGCGTAATTGTTCGTGCCGACAGCACCCAACCACAGCCACAACCAATTATACTTCAGTCGGTTACCATATCATCGCTGCCGACAAAACTTGAGTATAAAATCGGTGATACGCTCGATGTTGACGGCGGAACACTGAAACTGACCTACAGCAACGATTCGACAGTCACCATCGACATGAAACGCGAGATGATTTCGAATTTCAGCAGTGCCGATGCGGGGACTATATTATTGAATGTCAGCCTAAACGGTTTTGTGTCGGTGTTCAGTGTGATTGTCCTTGCCAATGACACCATTCCCACTCCACCCATTGTGCTTCAATCAGTGGCAATCTCTGCATTGCCAACCAAACTTGAATACAAAATTGGCGACACTCTCAATGTCGATGGCGGAACGCTGAAACTGACATATAGCAACGACTCGACAGCCATAATCGGCATGAGGCGTGAAATGGTTACAAATTTCAACAGCGCCACAAGCGGAGTCAAACTGCTGAATGTCAGCCTAAATGGTTTTGTGTCGGTGTTCAGTGTGGTTGTTCATGCCGACAGCACGCCAGCACAATCGATTGTTCTTCAATCGGTTACCATATCGTCGCTACCGACAAAACTGGAATATAAGATTGGTGACACTCTCAACGTTGACGGCGGAACGCTGAAACTGACCTACAGCAACGACTCAACGGCAATCGTCAGCATGAAACGCGAGATGATTTCGGATTTCAACAATTCTACTGCTGGAACCAAATTGCTGACTGTCAATTTCGAAGGACTGGTAACAATTTTCTCAGTTAAAGTGATGGACAATGACACGCAGATTCTGGAATCGGAGTCAGGAACAATCATCGGAGTTCATGGAAGAGTCATCATCATCGAAAATGCTCATTCAGAGACAGTTGTTTATGACCTGCACGGACGCACCGTCGCAACCGACAGACGCTCAAACGCCCAAATATCGGTTCCAAAAGCAGGAATCTACATTGTGAAATGTGGCACTGTGAGCAAAAAAATAGCCATCAGATAATCGTCTGATGGCCATTTGGTTATGAATAGCAACAATCAGTATTTCACAAAATTAAACGGATAGCGCAGCATTTTTGAGAATCCCTGGCCAGCCTCAAACATATCATCGTCGTCCTCTTGCACATACCAGTTGAAAACCAACGATTTGCCGCTGCTAATCAAAGGTTTCATCTCCACCATAATATCGAAAAGATATTTGGTTGATGCCGTATTGAAATACTTCAGTTTGAAACTGACGCTTGTGTCCTCGCTGGGGCTTTTCAGGTAGTCGTCAATCCATGAGATTATCTGATCATAAAATTTGCGGGCATTTTCAGGAATTGATGTGCCTGTGATTGTGAATTTGCCTGTCTCAGGGTCGAAAACAACCTCTGGTGTGTCTTCTGTCCCATTAATAATTAGTGGTGCCATTTGAAAAACTTTTGAGTAATTAGTAACCACAAAGTTAAGTGAAGTTCGATAAATTTCACCGTTTTGCAGAAAAATTGAACAAAAAAAGGGTGTATGCGATTTCGGCGAAATTTCGACGAAATAATTTCGTATTTTGTAAACTGAAATACGAAAAACGAGCAATGATGTTGCACAAACGTATATTACTGATATTATTAGGTTTATCACTGCTAACGGCAAGTTGCAGCCATAAAGAGCATGTCGGCTTGATACTGCGAAACGCCAAAATATACACAGTGAACAGCAATTTTGCAGTGATGCAAAGCGCGGCCGTGCGCAACGGCAAATTTGTGGCCGTCAGCAGCGATGCAAACATCAGTGCCCGCTACACCGCCGACAGCGTTATCGAGTTGAAAGGCAAATTTGTCTATCCTGGATTCATTGATGCCCACGCTCATTTCACGCAATATGCCTTGTCTCAGTTGTACATTAATCTCGATACTGCAAAAACGATAAAAAATATCATCGACCAACTCGATGAATTTCAGCGCAATAATCCAGACATGTGGATTGTCGGGAAAAATTTGGACGCAGATTTTTTCCACGATAAGGAAATGCAAATCTGCACCATTCTCAACAGTCATTTCGCCGAAACGCCTGTGCTCATCTGGTTGAGCGACTACAATTCCGCATTGATTAACAAGGCTTTCGCCGATAAAATCTCTGCCGATGCAAACATCAAAAGCGGAATTATAAACCAACGCCAAGCATTTAATGCGTCGAAACTCATCCCCGCCCCAACCGATAGCATTATGGCAGAACTACTGAAACAGGCCGAGCAGGACTGTTTCAACGTTGGAATAACATCGACTACCGATTTCGGAACATCATATGGTAACGTGCAACTAATTGACAGTCTGCAAAAAAACGGCAGTCTGCGGATTCCTGTTTACGCCATACTTGAGCCTGTGGGCGAAAATGTCAGCAAGTACATCAACAAGATGCCGTATCAAACTGACAATCTGAAAGTTCAATCAATCGGCATCAGCCTTGACGGCCAACTCACGCAACATTTGGCCGTGATGCGTGCACCCTATGGCGACAAGCAGAACGGACAACTCGCAATATCAGCCGACAGCCTCCAAAAATTATGCAGAACTGCCTATGAACATGGGTTTCAAATGTGCGTGAACAGCATCGGAGACTCTGCTACCCGACTGGCTCTCAATACTTTTACCAAGATTCTGCCTATAAAAAACGATTTGCGCTGGCGAATTGAAGGTTTGCAAATGACTGTCCGCAAAGACCTGCGGATTTTAAACCATTACAACATAATTCCGTCGATTCAGCCATTGCAATATCAATCATCTAAAGCATTCATAGACAATAATTTTAACAAGAAACTGTCGCGTGAGGCATTCGCCTGGAAGCATTTTATCAGTCAGGACCAGGGTATTCTCTGCGGAACTGACTGTCCATACAATCAACTCAACCCGATGGCTGTTTTTTATGCTGCTGTGAAACAAGAAAAACGGAAGATTCACAACAAGCAAAGTCAGGAACTGACAACCACTCAGGCACTTAAAGCAATGACCATTTGGGCGGCATACTCGCAGTTCGACGACAAACAGAAAGGCAGCATTGAGGTTGGCAAATGGGCCGACTTCATAGTAACATCGGAAAACATAACCACAATGTACCAGCCCAATCTGCCTAACGTGACTGTTGAACGCACATACCTTAGGGGAAAAAGAGTTAAATGATTGTGAATTGAAAACGAAAATATTTGAAATTAAATATTTAATATTGAGCGATTAAAGAATTAAAACATTTCGATTATGAGGAAGTTCATTTTAGCAGCGATTGTGGCAGTGGCCGCCATTACTGGAGTCAATGCTCAAAACGTAAAAGTTGGTGACATTCTGCCCGACTTCACACTGAAAAACGTGAACGGCGAAGACGTAAGCCTGTCACAATTCAGAGGTCAGGTGGTGCTTGTCGATTTTTGGGCATCGTGGTGTGGACCATGCCGCCGCGAAAATCCGAAAGTGGTTGCCGCTTACAACAAGTACAAAGACAAGAAGTTCAAAAAAGGCAAAGGCAAAGGTCTGGTCATCTTGAGCGTGTCGCTCGACTACGATAAAGATGCCTGGGTGAAGGCCATCGCCGACGATAAACTTGAATGGGACACTCATGTGTCGGACCTGAAATATTGGGATGGCATTGCCAAGAAATTCGAAATTAAATCGGTGCCGACAAACTTCCTTGTCGATGGCAAAGGCAAGGTTGTGGGCATTGGCCTGCGCGGCGACAAACTGATGGAAGCGCTGAAGAAATTGTAATTAGAATTTTCGGCTAATACGAACAGTCAGGGACAGAGCGGCACGCGTTCTAATTCCTGACTTTTTTATTGCATCATGCGCTCGATGCCATTCCAAAGGTCAACAGCCGACTTATCCCACGAGAATTTCTGACGCTGAACCTTCGCGTTGGCAACAAGTTGGGCGCGCAATTTTTCATCGGAAGCCATCCGTTTCAATGCATTGGCAATGTCATCGTCGGAATGCGGATTGACAAGAAGCCCCGCATCACCAGCAACCTCTGGCATCGAGGTGCAATTCGACGTTATGACAGGCACATCGCAGTTCATTGCCTCAACCAACGGCACTCCAAAACCTTCGAGGAACGACACCAGAACAAGCGCCTGCGAACTTGCTACAACGCTTTGCAAATCAGGAGCGTTCAAACGCCCGAGGAATACAACCTCATCGGCGTGCCTCATGTGCTCAAGCGTATGGTCAATCGACGACATCGACCACATACACTCGCCAACAATCACCAATTTGTGATTCGAGCCCACATCTTCCTTAAACTTGTCGAAAGCCCGCAACAACCCCTCAACATTCTTGCGCTGATTGAGAGAACCAACAAACAAAAAATACGGGCAGCCATCTGAAATTCTGTCTCTTACCTGTTGTTGTTCGGCATCATCCATCGGTTTGAAAACCGTTTTTACACCATTATATATAACGTCGATATTATCAGGCGAAATTCCCCAGGTTTTTACAATATCGGCCTTCGAATACTCCGAAACAGTTCCCAACCTTGTGGCTCTATCGGCAAAGAGCGGGAAATAGCGGTTGTAATATTTGCTCGTCAGAAATGGCTGGCTCTTAGGCTGATGCACAAAACCAATATCGTGAATGACATTATAGGTTCTCACCTTCGGATGCAATGGCATATAACCGTCGGTTGAGAGGAAAATATCGGCTTTGTATTTGCTTAATATCGAAGGAATTGAATATTCGAAACGCCAATACCACAAAAAAGGATGACGCGATGGCAGCACCGTTTTGACTGGCAACACATTGTCGGCATAAATGAACGATGGGTCCCAATCGCGGTCGAATATGAAGACAAACTTGTGCTCTGGGTGGTTTCGCACCATCCGCGACAAAATTTCATCAGTAAAACTTCCAAGCCCTTCAAGCCTGTCTTTCAACAAAGTCTGCGTGTTAACCGCTATTATCATAGACAAATATTGTGCCCGCAAAATTAGTAATTTTATTAAGGGAACTGGGGAAAAAACCATCACTCATCTTTTCGAAATTTCCAACAAGGAAAAACAACTTTTCAGCGAATAATCATTCAAACATTTGCAAATAATAATACAATTCACTATTATTGAAGAGTATTTGCAAACCAATTAGTTTTCAATGAAAATTGCTGATTTCGCCGATAGAAATCCCTTTATTCGAATTACCGTGCCATTCATGCTCGGAATAGTTTTATGTCATTATCTATCAATTCCAATAGTAATCAGCCTTGTGGCTTTGTGTTTGTGTGCAATCTGCACAATCATTGCATATAAACGCAGCCGCAAATACACAACCCGATGGATTCCCGGTGTTTTTGTATTTGCAACGTTCTTCGCTCTCGGTTACAATATGCTGACTATCAGCACACCGGCAGAACTCGACGCCAACACTTCTAAGCAAAAATGCGAATACCGTGCATGCGTCTCCAACACGCCATCAGAGGGCGAGCGCGCCTATAAAGTGGATTTACAGGTTGAGGCTGTTAAAGTATATGGAGAGTGGCAGAATTTCGACACTAAAATTGTTGCAACCATAATCAAGGACTCGCTTGCCCGACAACTCAAACCCGGGCAAACCATCATTTTCAATTCAAGAATTGACTCGCTCAACGCGCCAAAGAATCCTTTCGGCTTCGACTATTCACAGTATCTGCAACTTAACGGTGTGCAAGGCAGCATTTTTCTCAATTCAGGCGAATGGCAGATTGACGATGAATCGGTTCGCGGAATCAGACAACATGCCTTGAACATGCGGCAGAAACTTGTCAACATACTCAGAAATGCTGGGCTGAGCGGCAATGAGTTTGGTTTGGCTTCCACTCTTGTGCTCGGCTACAAAAACAGCATCGATGCCGAGGTGAAACAAGCCTATATGAACGCAGGAGCCATGCATGTGTTGGCGGTTTCGGGAATGCACGTGGGAATTGTCTGCAGCGTGCTTGAGTTTTTGATGACCATTCTTGGCGGCAGCATTCTCCTCACGCTGAAACGAATAATTATCATCGTGCTTCTTTGGGCATACGCATTCATTACGGGCCTTTCGCCATCAGTTCTGCGGGCAACCGTGATGTTCTCTTTCGTGATGCTTGCAAGGCTCATAAACCGCGAAATTTCCATTTACAACTCGCTTGCGGCATCGGCCTTCCTGCTGCTCTGTATCGACCCTTTGCTGCTCTTTAAAGCCAGTTTTCAACTGTCGTATGCGGCCGTGACAGGGATAGTGTTCTTTCAGCCGCGAATCACCAGGCTGATACGCATCCGAAACAAGCCCTTGAGATACATTTGGGAGTTGACAGCCGTCTCAATCGCAGCGCAGATTTCAACTTTGCCGTTCTGTCTTTACTATTTCGAGCGGACACCAGTCTATTTTTGGATGTCGAACATCATTGTCTCGCCAGGTGCGGCAGTAATGATTTTCCTGACCATGACGCTGCTTTTGGTGTCGCCTGTGGCCATTCTGACAAAGATTGTGGGGGTTGTTACAAGCGCGTTTGCAAAAGCAATGAATTTTTTGGTGATGTCCATTGCCAATCTGCCTTTCTCAACCATTGAAAATCGGTATATAACTGTTTTCCAAGCCTTGTTGGTAGCCTTTGCTATTATTTCGGCCACAATTTGGATTATCAATCATAAGCCCCAGGGACTGATTGCCGCACTGTGCGCCTTGCTAATATTCTTCATCCCGATAAGCGTCAATAAATTAAGCGCTTGTAACGTTCATACCATCAATGTTTACTATTCACCCAAAAATCCGTCGGTACAATTCGTCGATGGTCTCCACTCATATTGGACTTGCAATCTGTATTCCGACAACAAAAAGATTAACACATTGGTTAAGGGTGGCAATATCTTATGGAATTCACTGAGTTGTGATAAAATATCGCCGGAAAACTATGCTCCTAGCGGACAAATTCGTTTTGAAAACGGTTTTTTCAATTTTTGCGACATCAACGGCCTGCTAATCGACAGCAAAACGCAGCCGTTTGAATTCAACAAGGCCGACACTCTCGACTTGCTGATTGTCACAAGCGAGCCTGCAATAAGAGCCAAACAGATGCCTAAAAACCTCTCTTTCAAAAAGGTGGTTATCGATGCATCCGTGCCACCCTGGATTATGAGAGATTGGGAACGAAGGTTTTCAAAAAGTCAGATTCACAACGTTAAAAAGGCTGGCGCTTTCGTTTGGCGGCTTGATTAAGTCTCAAGCAACAACCGCCCGCAAACAAAAAAGGCGGCCATTTGCAGCCGCCCTTTGGGTTTTTCTATCCAAAACTGATTATTTGTCCAATTTTGGTGCCTCAACCGGGCAAACACTTGCGCATGTTCCACACTCTGTGCATTTCTCAGGGTCGATAACATAGATATCGCCTTCTGAAATAGCCTCAACTGGGCATTCGCTCATGCAAGTGCCGCAAGCCAAGCAATCTTCTGAAATTTTGTAAGCCATAATTTTAATTTTTAAAGTCGGTGTAAATATAAGTTATCTTCTAAAAATATCACCAATAAACTTTATTTTGCCTTTCGGCGATGTTTGTTGTTGATTTTCAATTATTTCTGTTCAGCGATTATCGTCTTACGTCCGACAACTTTCTGTCCGAGAGCCACTTTAACATCGTAATCGAGTGGCAATAGAATATCGACACGTGAGCCAAAACGGATGAAACCCATCTCATCGCCGGCGGCGCAAGCGTCGTCTTCCTTCACGTAGGTGAGTATGCGGCGCGCAACGGCACCTGCAACCTGCTTCACCATCACTGGCTCGCCCTTGGCGCGGTTCACAACCACTGCCGTGTGCTCGTTCAGGTCAGATGATTTTGGGGTGATGGCGCGGGTGAATTTGCCGTCGAAATGAATCACCTGCTTTACTGTACCGCTCGCTGGAATCCAGTTGATGTGCACATTCCAGCACGACATGAAAATCGAAACTTGAATGCGCTTGCCCATCACAATGCTCTGCTCGTCAATCTCTTCAATGGCAACAATAACACCATCAGCAGGACACAAAACCTGACTATCGGTCAGTTGGGGTTGCTTGCGGTTGGGGCAGCGGAAGAAGCGCAGCACAAAAAGAAGCACCAGACCTGATGCGGTTGCCGATATATACAAGGCCAGACCAATCCGACCAAAGAAATACACTATTGCATTTATTACCAACAAAATGGCCAATGCTTTCAGTATGACCGGATAACCGGCGCGATGAATTTTCATAACTATCAGAATCGATTACGAAACGAGCCGCAAATATGCAAAAATTACGGGGATTGCCAAAATGATGCTATCGAAACGGTCGAGAATGCCGCCGTGGCCCGGCAGAATGTTGCTCGAATCCTTGATGCCGATGGTGCGCTTGAGTTGCGATTCGGTTAGGTCGCCAAGCGTGCCGAAAACAACGGTGAGCAGCGCTACTATAATCCACTGCAAAGTGTCGAGCACGGGGAAGAACCGCGCCAGAAGCAGCGATGCGCCAACGGCTGCCAGTGCCCCGCCAATGAAGCCTTCCCATGTCTTTTTGGGCGAAATGCGCTCAAACATCTTGTGCCGCCCGATGGTAACGCCAAAACAGTAGGCGCCCGTATCGTTCACCCAGATGATGATGAACATGCCCAGCACCAAAATACTCTGATATTCGCCCGTGTGGAATGCTATCGGGCTTATGAGCGCAAACGGCAGAGCAATGTAAACCAGGCCGTAAAAAGTGTAGGCGATGGACATTATCGGGTTTTCGTAGTGGCCGAACAGCACAATAATGAAAACAGGCGTGAACAGAATCGCCAAAATCAGCATCAGTTGGCTGCTGACAAGGCCCGCACTCGTCAGGAAACTCAAAGCAAACGCCACAAGTCCGGCGGCTGTGCCATAGACAGCAAGCGGCTTGTATCCGCCCTGACGGCCGATTCGGTAGAATTCCCACAAGGCAAGCACGTCAATTACGGCGAAAAGCGCCGCAAACGTCCATTCGCTGTATATTATGCCTGAGATGAGCACAACCAGAAAAACGATTCCTGTTATCAGCCGCTGCCAAAAATTACTCATTATCAATGCTTTTAATGATTGTTTCCGCTTGCTCGACCTGCTCGGGCGAAACGTAGACATGAACATCGCCAAACAGGTACGATGAGTCCTGAGTGTTCATCACAACAGGCTCAAGACCAGCCGTTTCCAAAAGCCCACGAACCATTTCGGCTTCGTAGGTCTTTTTTGTCGAAAACACTATTTGCCAATCTTTTTCCATTATTCAGCGCTATTTTCAGTTTTATTGTTGTCGGACTCAACGACGTTGTTTTCAACGGGTTGCGCAACGTCAGTCTGCTCTGAGGCTTTCTGCTGATGCTCGTAGTAAGGCGTCTTGCCATTTGGACGCGGGCCCAAAATCTTCTCAAGGTCTTCGGCAAACAGCACTTCGCGCTCAAGCAGCAAGTTGGCCAGTTGGTGGTGCTGATCTTCGTATTTTGTCAGCACTTCCTTCGCCTTGGCGTATGCTTCGTCGATGATGCGCTTTGTCTCTTCGTCGATAGTGCGGGCCGTCTCTTCGCTGTAAGGTTTGGCGAATGAGTATTCCGACTGACCCGACGAGTCGTAGTACGACAGATTGCCCACTTTGGGGCTCATGCCGTAGTAGCAGACCATCGCGTAAGCGTGTTTTGTGGTGCGCTCAAGGTCGTTGAGAGCGCCTGTTGATATGCGGCCGAAGAAGAGTTCTTCAGCAGCACGACCACCAAGCAAGGCTGCCATCTCTTCCATAAGTTGCTCTTTGGTGGTGAGTTGGCGCTCTTCGGGTAGATACCATGCGGCACCCAGCGCCTGACCGCGCGGCACAATCGTCACCTTGATGAGCGGATTGGCATGCTCAAGCATCCAACTTACAGTGGCGTGACCTGCTTCGTGATAGGCGATGGTCTTCTTCTCTTCGGCCGAGATTATCTTGTTCTTCTTCTCGAGTCCACCCACAATGCGGTCGATGGCATCGAGAAAATCCTGTTTTTCAACTTTCTGCTTGTCGTGACGGGCTGCGATGAGCGCGGCTTCGTTGCAGACGTTGGCAATGTCGGCACCCGAGAAGCCCGGTGTCTGCTTTGCAAGCGATTCTGCTGTGACGTCTGATGCCAGTTTGGTGAGCGGACGCAGGTGCACTTTGAAAATGTCGGTGCGCTCGTTTAGGTCGGGCAGTTCGACGTGAATCTGACGGTCGAAGCGGCCAGCACGCATAAGGGCACGGTCCAGAATGTCGGCGCGGTTGGTGGCTGCCAGAATGATGACACCGCTGTTGGTGCCGAAGCCGTCCATCTCAGTAAGCAACTGATTAAGAGTGTTTTCACGTTCATCGTTGGCGCCCCAGTTGGGGTTCTTGCCACGGGCGCGGCCAATGGCGTCAATCTCGTCGATGAAGATGATGCACGGCGCTTTCTCTTTGGCCTGCTTGAACAGGTCGCGCACACGCGATGCGCCAACGCCCACAAACATCTCAACAAAATCGGAACCCGACAGCGAGAAGAACGGCACGTGCGCTTCGCCGGCCACGGCTTTGGCCAGCAATGTCTTGCCTGTTCCCGGGGGGCCTACAAGCAGTGCGCCCTTTGGAATCTTACCGCCAAGTTGCGTATATTTTTGCGGATTCTTCAGAAAATCAACGATTTCCTTAATCTCAACCTTTGCTTCTTCAAGCCCGGCCACATCTTTGAAATCCACCTTGATTTCCGATGTGTCCTTGTCGAACATCTTTGCGCGCGACTTGCCAATGTTGAAAATCTGACCACCAGCGCCGCCAGCACCACCAGCCATCCGGCGGAAAATGAAAATCCATACACCAATCAGCAGCAACGGGAAGATTATCCAGTTGAAGATGGTGTTCATGTTGTTTTGGCGAGTCTCGTAACTAACGGGCACCTGCTCGTTGGGGGCGTAGTCTTTGGTTGCGTCTTCGAGTTTCTTCTCGAACATCTCAACCGAGCCTATCGTAAAGAAATACTGCGGATTGTAGGCGCCCGGCTTTTGCTTTGCGGCATCGGCATAGCGTGCTTCGTTCAGTTTTTCGGGCTTGATGTAAACTTCAGCCTTCTCTTTGTTGACAACCACAATGCGGCTGACATCGTGATGGCTAAGCATCTCATTCTCGAACCGCGGCCATTGAATTTCGATTGTCTCGCCACCCATTGGCGACATGAACATGAAGCCCAACAGCACAATGGCAATTATGCCGTATATCCAATTCATGTTGAATTTGGGCGCCTTCTTGCCAAGCGGATGCATTTCCTGCGGTTTTTCTTGCTTTTTAGGCTCTTCCTGCGCGGTTTGTTTTTCGTCTTTAACTTCGTTATCCATAGCGGGTTAGTCTTCGTTTTCAATAATCTCTTTTTTGGCGTCGGCCCACAGGTCTTCGATGTTGTAGAAATGACGGATTTCTTCCTGGAAGATGTGCACCACAATGTCGCCGTAGTCCATCAGAATCCATTGCGCATTCTGCTGGCCTTCAACGTGCAGCGGATGCTCGCCCGTCTCGGTGCGCGAGAAACGCTCAACATGGTCGGCCAGCGCATCCACCTGTGAGTTCGAGTTTCCATGACAGATGATGTAGTAATCGGCGATAGCCTGCTCTGTCGCTGTCAGGTCTATCACAACAATGTCGCGGCCTTTTTTCTGCTTAATTGCTTCAACTATAGCATCTTTGAGACCTAAATTGTGTTTTGCTTTTGCCATTCAAAATCAAATAAGACTGCAAATGTAAATTTTTATGGCGAATGCTAATAATGTTTGGAAAGGTTTGTTTGTTCCATTTAGAAACGATTTGCCAAAAAAAATTCCAATGCTATATTTGGCGCATCAACACGCCATTGAAATAATGAAAAAGAAACCGAAACAGATTGTCAGGATTGCGCTTTATGTTTGCGGGCTGATTGTTGCAGTCGCGCTCATCCCATTCATTATTTTTGCGTATCTCTACCTGACGGCCGATTTCAAGAAACCGGTTGGTTTTGAGCCGGTTGACAGGCAGGTTACCCGTATCGGCGACAGCCTGCGGGCCTACGGCTCTGACACTCTGCGACTGAGCAGCAGCGGTCTTTGGGAAATGCGCATCGGCGGAAGCCCTTTTGAACGCGGCGAAGCCTACGGCAAACTCACGCAAGACCTTCTGTATCAGCAAGAACAGATTTTTGTGGACCAGATTCGCACGTTTGTGCCGTCGGAATCATACCTGAGATTTCTTCGCCATCTGACATTCATGTTCAACCACTCGCTTGGCAAGTACATCGGTGAAGAGTACCGTCAGGAAATTTATGGCATATCGCTCTCGTGCTCTGACGATTTCAACTTTGTATGCGAGCCTTACGAGCGGCAGATGAACTACCACTCGGCGCACGACATCGGCCACGCAATGCAGGACTACATGCTTGTGGGTTGCAGCTCGTTTGCCGCCTGGGACACGTGCAGCGCCACCGGCGACCTGATGGTGGGCCGCAACTTCGATTTCTACATTGGCGACGATTTTGCCCGCAACCGCATTGTGATGTTCTGCTTCCCGACCAACGGCTACCGTTTTGCATCGGTGAGCTGGCCGGGAATGATTGGCGTCATGTCGGGGATGAACGAGAAGGGCCTGACGGTGACCATCAACGCCGCCAAATCGGCCATTCCAACATCATCGGCCACACCAATATCGATTCTCACACGCGAGATTCTGCAATATGCGTCAACCATCGACGAAGCGTACGCGATTGCCCGCCGGCGCAAGACGTTTGTGTCGGAATCGATACTGATTGGCTCGGCGGCCGACAGCTGCGCCGCTGTGATTGAAAAGTCGCCCGACAAAATTGCCCTTCGCACCGCCGACTCGGCGTTTATCATCAGCACAAATCATTATCAGTCAGCGACTTTCGCCGACGATGTGCGCAACATCGAGAACATTGCCACATCGGACAGCCCCTACCGCTACAAGCGAATCGACCAACTTCTGCACCGGAAAATGCCGCTCAACACCGATGGCGCCGTTTCCATTTTACGCGATTATAAAGGGTTGAACGACAGTATTATCGGCTGGACCAACGAAGCGGCTCTGAATCAGTTCATCGGGCATCACTCGGTGGTTTTCAATGCCAACCGGCTGATTATGTGGGTTTCAACATCGCCGTGGCAGGCCGGACCGTATGTGGCTTACGATTTGACGGCCATTTTCAACGGTGAGACCGGCTTCAGCGGTGAAGTTGCCGACCGCCGGCTGACTATCCCCGCCGACCAAACCATCCCTGCCGACGACATTTTCCGCATCAAGCGGCTCACCCGTGAGTTCAAGGCGGCCATCGCGCAAGCGCAAACCATCGACAGCATCGAGCTTGCCGAGTTTGAGCAACTAAACCCCGAATTGTTTACCACACACGAGATTCTGGGCGACTATCATTTTGCGCAATCTGACACCGCCACCGCGCGCCGTTACTGGAAGACAGCTCTCACAAAAATGATTCCGAAACAGTCGGAACGCGAGCGGATTGAAAAGAAAATAAGCGGATTGTATTAAAAAGTTGAGACGCTCAACTGTTGAGAACCAACTTTCTCTATCATCTAAACTCTCTAAACCAACTCAACTTTCTAAACTTCTCAACCTTTTCTTATCTTCGCCGCAAAACTTCTGAAACAATGTTTGCAGTTTTCAAAAAAGAGTTGGCCGTCTTTTTCAGTTCAGTGATGGGCTATCTGGCAATCCTTATCTTCCTGATAGCCACTGGATTGTTCCTTTGGGTGATTCCTGGCGGCAACAATGTGCTCGACGGCGGTTATGCCACTCTCGACGGGCTTTTCGGGCTGGCGCCGTGGCTGTTTCTGTTCCTGATTCCCGCCATCACAATGCGCAGTTTCGCCGAAGAGCGCAAAACGGGCACGCTCGACCTGCTGCAAACACGCCCGCTCACTGAAACACAACTGGTTCTGGGCAAGAATCTGGCATCGCTGGCCATTGCGCTCATCGCCATCGCGCCAACGCTCATTTATTTCCTTTCGGTTTACGTGCTGGGCAATCCTGCGGGCAACATCGACACGGGCGGCACGTGGGGCGCTTACAG
>JAEEGJ010007417.1_pt1 | contig 31464 bp, 15 predicted proteins | sample 8958761 | NCBI WGS metagenome assembly JAEEGJ01 (sample SAMN16246546, study PRJNA631951) | gut metagenome | biome: gut microbiome; feature: rumen; material: RS-attached | host: Bos | place: Iran: Karaj | collected 2018-10
TGGCGTTCGCGGCCGGCATGGTGCCGTTGGTATGGGACGGAGTCCAGCGGTCCTTCGTAAGGAAGCTCAGGCGGTTGGACGGATAGTCGACCACCGTGAGGCAGTTGTAGATCTTGCTGCCGGCGGCGCCGGTGAGGAAGACGATCGCGTCGAGACCCTTCCAGCCGGCGGTAAGCGTGACACCATAGTTCAGTTTCGGGATACCGGATCCCAGGTCGATCTTGTCAGACTGGGTGGCGCCTTCCACACCGTCGTAGTCCGCGAACATGGCATCGCCGGTCTTCGGGTCGATTCCGGTGAAGTGGTAGCCGTAGAAATGCCAGGCGGGATAGCCCTTTTCGAACCGGGTGATGGTGCCGTAGTTACGGACGCCGGTGCCGTCGATACCGTCGGAAAGGGTCTCGTGGAGGTAGGTCACCTCATTCTTCAGGGTCGAGAGATTGCCGCCGATGCTGTAGTTGAAATCACCGATCTGGTCGCGCCATTTGAGTTCGAACTCAAAACCGGTATTGCGCACGTTGCCGGCATTGACCGGAGAGGCGGCGACACCCACCACGGTGGACGGGGTGATGCCGGTCACGATCAGGTCCTTGGTCATCTTGTTGAACCAGTCCGCGCTGAAGGTGAGGCGGTCGCGCAGGAAGCGCAGGTCCAAACCGAAGTTCAACTGCTCGGAAGTCTCCCACTTAAGTTCGTCATTGCCGGAGGAAGAGGGAGCATAACCCAGGATGTATTCAAGGCCGTTGCCGGTCGGATACTTTCCGGTGGACGCGATCACGTTGGCGTAGCGGTAACCGCCCAGGCCGGCGAGGGAACCGTTCTGGCCCCAACTGGCACGGAACTTACCGAAGTTCACCACGTTCTTGAGAGAGGCGAAGAAAGGCTCCTCGGAGAAGGTCCAACCGGCGGAGACGGACGGGAAGTAGCCCCAGCGCATCGGTCTCGGAAGGACCGAAAGGTCAGCCGCATCCGCGCGGAAGGAAGCCTGCAGGTTGTACTTGCCCGCATAGGACCAGCCCAGACGCCCGAAGTAGGAGAGTTTACGGCCGAAGTTCGGCTCCGCGCCGGAAACCGAAGGAACGGCGTTGGCGGAGTGATAGGCGAAATAATAGAACAGCGGATTGTCCTGGGTCACGCCGAGGTCGTCGTCGCTGCCGCGGTAACTGCCGTTCAGCGAGAAACTGCGGTTGTTGGAATAGGAGGTACCGGCCATGACGGTGACGTTGTGCCGGCCGAAGTTCTGGAACCAGTTGGCGAAGTTCTCCCACTGGTAGTACATGCTGTTGCTGTCGGAACCGGAAAGGCCGATGTAGTTCTGATAGGCGTTCTGGTTGATGTAGTATTTCAGGCTGTAACCGTAGTTGTCACCGGCGGAGAGGCGGTAACCGATACGGGAAGTGATGGTGAGGTTCTTCAAGGGCATGAAGTTCACCGCCGTGGAGCCGTTGATGTTGAATCCGTTGGTGGCGGAATAACTGCGGTCACGCATCACATGCGGGTTCACGTTCTCGGACGGGTTGAACCAGGAGATGCCGTAGTAGTCGCCGTTCTCGTCCTTCATCAGGGTACGGCCTGCATCCAGCATGGCCTGCATGTGGGCGGGAAGGTTGTCAGCGGAGTAACTGGGAGCGGTCAGCGGGTCCAGTTGAAGGGCGGCCAGCACGGCGGAACCGTAGTCGCTGCCTTCGGAAACGGTACGGGCCTGGTAGTATTCGACCTGGTTGTTGGTCTGGATCTCCAGCCACGGCTTGAACTTCCAACTGCCGTTCACCATGAAGGTGAGACGCTTGTACACGTCGGCGTCTCCCTTGAACATACCGTTGTTGTCCAGGTAAGTCGCGGAGATATAGAGGTTGCCGCGATCGACGCCGGCGCTGAACGACAGGTTGTGGTGCTGCATGAGGGAATTCTCATAGGAGTAGTCCAGCCAGTCGGTATTGGTCTTGAAATCCCAATGCTCGTAGAGGTCGGACAACTGGAAACGTCCGTTCTCCATGTAGAACTGGAAGTATTCTTCCGCGTTCATCACCTGCGGAATATGGTTCAGGCTCTGGGAAGTCAGTTGATAGGAATAACTGATCTTGCCGTCACCCTGGCCACGGCGGGTGGTGATCATGATGACACCGTTACCGGCCTCGGCGCCGTAGATGGCGGCCGAAGCACCGTCCTTCAGGACCTCCATGGACTCGATGTCGTTGGGGTCGATGCCGGCGATGGAGTTGGTGCGCCGGCCGTCCACGACATACAGCGGGTTGGAAGAGCCGTTGGAGGAGATACCGCGCACCTGGATGCTCGGCGCGGCGCCCGGACGGGCGGAACTGGAGAAAACCTGCACACCGGCCGTCTTTCCCTGAAGGGCGCTCTCGGGCGAGGTGATGGTACGGTTCTGGATGTCCTCGGACTTCACCTGGGAGATGGAGCCGGTCACGTCGGACTTCTTCTGGACACCGTAACCGACGACGACCGTCTCTTCGATCATCTGGGTGTCAGGCGTCATCCTGATTTCCAAGGTCATGTCCTGGTCGATGACCCTTTCTTCCTGGAGATAGCCGATGGTGGAGAAGACTACCGTGGCTCCCTTGGGGACTACGAGACGGAACTGGCCGTCCAGATCGGTGGTGGTGCCGTTGGTGGTGCCTTGCTGCACCACACCGGCCGCAATCATCGGCTCTCCCTGCTCGTCCAAGACCCGTCCCGTGACGGTGACGTTCTGGGCGAACGCCGCCACCGCGGTAAAGAGGGACAATGCCAGGATTGCCAGAGACTTCATTGCTGAATTCCTCATAAAGTGAATGGTTAATGGTTAGTTGATGGTAGTTGCAAACGTGTAAATGAAAGTGTAGTTTCAGGTGTCAAAACAAATGGTTTTCTACGATACAAAGGTCGGCATTATCCTGCACAATCCCGTTCTGTGCTTTTCAATAGTTTTCATTTCCGTATTTCCCGCACGCACTTTTGTTCAATCTTGTTTCTTTTTGTTCAAAACAGCGCAAAAATACAGATGCAGGCTCCCTGGAGAAAAGAAAAGGGCCGGCCGTTGACGGCCGACCCTGGAAACGATTCCGGACGGGCGGATTACTTCCAGCCTTCGTTCTGGTACAGACCTTCGGAACCGGTGTTCAGGTCGATGTAGGTCTGCGGGATGGGCCACAGGTTGAACTTGATCTCACCGGTGTCCTCCGCCCAGCGGCGGGTGTTGGGATAGAGTTCGGAAGCGGGAGCGCTGGTACGGGCGGAATACATGCCATGGTCGTAGATGCGCTTCTTCCACTCGGCGGGCTTCATCCGCAGGAAGGTAGCCCAGCGGAACTCCTCGTACAGGAGTTCGCGGCCGCGCTCGTCCAGGATGGTATCGATATCCACCGTAGAGAACGGATTGGCCTCGGCGCGGGCGCGGACGGCGTTGACGGCAGCGGTAGCACCGGCGACATCACCGCCGCGGAGTTTGGCCTCAGCCAGCAGGAAATAGACCTCAGCGGTACGGGCGGCATACTTGGAACGGTAGAAGTTGATGAACTTGCCGAACCAGGAGAAGCCGGGATCGTTGGGATCGTAATCCCAGGTGTCGAAAGGAGTCTCCTTGTACCAGATCGGGAAGAAGATACCGGAGAGTTCCGGGGTGTCGCGCTTGATGTGGTTCCAGCCGACCTTCTGCTCGTACAGCGGGTGCTTGTCGTCGCAGCACATGAACTCGGTGATCACGGAGACATCCTCCAGGTAGCGGAGGTCCTTGCCCAGAGAGTTGTTGTTGTGCGCGTTGTCCCACTGGGTGTAGGAGGCGTACCAGGTCGGGGTGACCTGGGCCCAGCCGGTACCACCGTGGCTGGCGGGGCTCATCGCGCCGCCGTACTTGGCGGAGAAGGCCTTCCAGGGACCGTCGGCGGCGCCGGCGGACTTGTACTCGGTCGCCCACTCGTAGTCCTGCAGGGCAGGGGTCAGGCCGAGGGTGTTGCAGCGACGGCCGCCGGGAGTCGGGTTGAAGAAGTCACCGCCGTTCGCGGCGAAGGTCGCATAGTCGGGAGCGGAAACCATGATCCAGATCGCCTCGGTATTCTGGGCGCTGATGATGTTCTGGGCCACGAAGAGGTCGGTGATGACGTTACCCTTGGCGTTCTCGTTGGGGATGCCGTAGTGGGAACCGGTGGCGCCGATGTTGCGGACACCGAAGCGCTTGGTCATCATCGGATGGTGGTCGATCACTTCCTGGGCGTACTTGGCGGCGTTGGTATAGTCAGCCTTGTCGTCGTTGTTCTCCACGCCACGGGCGATAAGGGCCTCGGCGAGGTACATGCCGGCGGCACCCTTTCCGGCGCGGCCATATTCGGCAGAGATGTTCCAAGGAAGGGCGGCATAGGCGGCCGTGAGGTCTTCGATGGCCACATTGTAGGTTTCCACGCGGGAAGCGCGGTCGTAGGCGTAGTTCGGGGTCTCGCCATACTCCAGCACAAGCGGGACGCCGCCGAAGAGTTCGGCCAGACGCAGGTAGGAAAGGCCGCGGAGGAACTTGGCCTCACCCGTCACGCGGGCTTTCGCCTCGTCGCTGGGCCATTCGACCTCGTCCATCTTGAGGAGGGCAAGGTTCGCGTAGGAGACTACTTTGTAGAATTTGTCCCAAAGGCTCTTGGGAAGGGAGGAGGTGGCGGACCAGGCGGCGGTGAAGTTGCTCATGTGCTGGTTGGCACCCAACTGGTACTTGTTGTCCACCATGTCCGTACCGGTGAAGGTGTTGTAGCAGAGGCCCTGGCCCATGGAGCCCGGGAAGTAGAGTTCCTCGAACTCGAAGTAGCCGGTCAGGAGCGTATTGACCACCTGGTCGGAGGTGTTGTAGGCGTTGGCGATGGTGAGTTGGGCCTTCGGCTTCTCTTCCAGGAAGGCGTTGTCGGATTCGCAGGAAACAGCGGCCATACAGCCCAGAACGGCACCGATGATATATTTGTATGCTTTCATGATATCTTGTTCGATTTAGCGTTGAGGGGACTAGAGGGTAACGTTGACACCCAGGGTGACGGCACGCGGGATACCGATTCCGTAACCGCTGCGGTTTTCAGGGTCACTCATCTTCCAGAAAGGAGCGTAATAGAAGAGGTTGCGGCCGCTCAGGGTGAGGCGGGCGTTCCTCAGGCCGATGCGCTGGGCGATCTTGCCCATATTGTAGGACAGCGAGAGGTCCTGCAGACGGACGTGGCCGAAGGAATTGTACACCTGGTACTTGGAATCGCTGTAGTTCGGCTTCGGATAGGTGTTGTTGGGCTCCTGCTTGGTCCAGAAAGGGATGTCGAAAGCCGAGCAGGCGGCCGTGGTGTCGTAGGTGCTGTAGGCGAAGGTGTTGTTCGCGAGACCGAATCCTCCGCCGCCGAAGATGCCCTGGACGAGCATGTAGAGTTGCCAGTTGCCGTAACGGAGAGTGTTGGACCAGGAAAGGCGGAAGTTCTCGTCGCCGTAGCCCAGGATCTGGCGGTCATCCGGAGACGGGTTGTTGGTCTGCTGGCCATCAAGGGTGAAGAAGATCGGCTGGCCGGCATAATCGCCGTCCTGGAAGATGCCTTCCGTCTTGTAGCCGAAGATGGTGTTGATCGGCTTGCCGATGAACAGGCTGCTGGTGATATCGTCCTGACCGTCACCGTACAGTTCGATGATCTTGTTGCGGTTCAGGGTGAACACGAAGTCGGAGTTCCAGGTCAGGTTCTTGGTCTTGACAGGGACGGTGTTGAAGTTGATTTCGACACCCTTGTTGTCCACGCGGCCCATGGTGGCCTTCTGGGTGGTGATACCGGCCGTCATCACGGGGATGTTACGCTCGAAGATCTGGTCGGTGGTCTTGGAGAGGTAGGCGTTCACGTCCACATGGAGACGGCCCTTCAGGAAGTCGGCCTCGAAACCGCCGTTCCAGGAAGTGGTGGTCTGCCAGGCCAGCGTCGGGTTGCCCAGGGTGGCGAGCTTCTGGCCCCAGTGGGTGGTACCGCCATAGTAGTTCGGAATCTGGCCGCCCTTGGCCACGGCGATGGTGGAGAGGGTACCGTACGGAGACAGGGTCTGGGCACCGTTCTTACCCCAGGAGAGCTTGAGCTTGAGGAAGTCCAGCCACTTGATGCCCTTCATGAATTCCTCGTTGGTCGCCGTCCAGGCGACACCGAAGGCCGGGAAGTTACCCCACTTGTGCTCGGCACCGAACACGGAGGAACCGTCGCGGCGGAGGGAGGCGTTGAAATGATAGGTATCCCGGAAGGAGTAGATGATACGTCCCAGGTAACCCACGTCCGTGTGGAGGACATAGGACGGGTTGTTCACCACCTTGGTGTCCGCGTTGCCCAGACCGTACCAGCCTGTGAGGGTGTTGCCGGCTTCAGTGAAGCCCTGGCCGGAGATGCTCTGGCCGGTGGATTCAGCGCTGTCGCGGGTGTATACCAGGGAGGCGTTCAGGTAGTGCTGGCCGAAGGAACGGGTGTAGGAAAGGATGGCGTCCATGACCCAGTTCTCGCTCAGGGAGTCGCTGATGGAACCGCTGGCGGTGGCCAGGTTGTAGTACTCGGCGGTCTGGCCCTTGCCTTCCAGGTCATTGGAGAGGAGGGCGACGGTGTTGTTCTCGTGGGTGAAACTGTAGTTCTTGGACTGCACCTTGGTGTAGGAGGCGTTCACCTTGAAGTTGAGGCCCTGCACCCAGGGGATGTTGATGCTCACATAACCGCCCAGGTTCAGGTTGTAGCGGCGGTTGTCCTTCTCGCGGCCCACGGTCCACAGCGGGTTCACGGAGGAGGCGTTCACACCTTCCACATAGTAGCGGAGGGTCTTGCCGTCCGGGAGGTAGGGCTCCATGTACGGGGAGTTCTTGTAGGACAGGGAGGCGGCCACGGAATCATCGAAGGAGTTGGTGAAGGCCATGTTGGTGCCGACCTCGATGCTCTTGGTGACCTTGGAGGAAAGGTTCATGGAGACGTTGTTGCGCGTGAACTCATTGCCGACGGTCATACCCTTCTGCTGGGAACGGCCGAGAGCGACATAGTAGTTGGAGTTCTGCGTGCGGCCGGAGAAGTTCAGGTTGTAGTTCTGGGTGTAACCGATGCGGGTGGCGAGGTCGTACCAGTCCGTGGTCTTTCCGGCTTCGTAGTTGGCCTTCTCCAGGAAGGACATCCAGGAGGTGTTGGTCAGGTCGTCCGACCCCTTGCGGGCGTTGGAGTACTTGATGTAGTTCTCCGGGGAGAGGAATCTCTGCCGGTAGGAACGCGTGGAGAACTGCTGGGAGGTGCTGAAGTTGATGACCGGCTTTCCTTCCTGACCCTTCTTGAGGGTGATCATGATGACGCCGTTGGCGGCCTTGGAGCCGTAGGCGGCCAGGGAGGTGGCGTCCTTGAGGACGCTGATGGACTCGATGGAGTTCTGGTCGATGTCTTCCAGGTTGCCGGTGAAGATGACGCCGTTCACGACCAGCAGCGGAGCGGAACTGGTGGAATTGATGGAACGGCGGCCGCGCACGCGGATGCTGGCATTGCCGCCCACGTTGGCGGATTCAGCGCCCATCACGACACCGGAGAGGCGGCCGCGCATCATGTCGGCCACGTTGCTCAGGCCCAGGTTGGCGACCGGAGCGTCCCCGTCGGTCTTCATGACATCCACGGAGCCGGTGAAGTTCTTCGCGCGGGTGGTACCGTAACCGATGACCACGACGTCGTCCAGGATCTGGGTGTCCAGTTCCAACTTGATGGTGATGCTGGTTCTGTCACCGACGGTGACTTCCACGTCCTTGTAACCGATGCTGGTGACGACCAGTACGTCGCTGGGGGCGCAGTTGAGTTCGAAATTACCGTCAATGTCCGTGGCGACACCGGTGGTGGTACCCTTGATCATGACGGCGGCGCCGATGACGCCTTGGTCGGTCTCGTCAAGGACGACGCCCTTGACGGTCTTGTTTTGGGCGGACAGCAGGGACGCTCCAAGGACGATTCCCAAGAGCGTAAGCAGCAACCGCTTAGGCAAGTTGTTGATTCTCATCATTGTGTAGGTTAGTTGGTTATAAATAAGGTTGATTGGATTGACGCTACTTGAAGAGTTTCCGGGCGAAGGTGTTCAGGTACAGGCGCCAGTTGGCCCAGACGTGACCACCCTCGGAGACGAAGAACTCGTGCTGGAGGCCCTGCTCGGTGAGGGTCTTGTCCAGGGTCTTGGAACCTTCGAACAGGAAGTCGGTGTTACCGCAGGCGAGGAAGTAGAGTTTCACGCCGGCCTTCTTGAGGGTTGCAACCTGCTCAGGCGTGGCGGAACCGGCCGCGGAAAGGGGGCAGATGTAGTCGAACATCTCCGGATACATGTTGGAGGCGGTGATGGTGTGGCCGCCGCCCATGGACAGACCGGCGATCGCGCGGGAAGCCGGTTTCGCGATGGCGCGGAAGTTCTTCTCGATGAACGGGACGATTTCCTCGCAGAGGCTCATCACATAGCCGTTCATGAGGCGGTTGCGCTCGGCCTCGGGCATCTGGGCGAGGGCCTCGCGGCTGGGACGGTTCTGCATCTGCTTCTCGGGGATGCCGAGGGTGCGGGCGGCCGCCTGGTTGGCGTTGCCGTTCGGCATGACGACGATCATCGGCTCGGCCAGGCCCTTCTCGATGAGGTTGTCCAGGATCTGGGCGGTACGGCCCATGGAGGTCCAGGCTTCCTCGTCACCACCGGCACCATGCAGGAGGTAGAGCACCGGATATTTCTTCTTGGGATTGTTCTCGTATCCGTACGGGGTATAGACGGTCAGGCGACGGTCCATGCCGAGGATGTTGCTGTGATACCAGGGATGGCTCACGGTGCCGTGCCGGGTGGCCTCGCCGTAATTCTCGGTGCGCTCGCCGGGGACGATGAGCATCGGGAGGAAGCGGGTGCCGTCACGCTGGACGTACACATTCTGCGGGTCGTTCACCGCAACGCCGTCCACGACGAAATTGTAGGTGTAGATTTCCGGCTCCGGAAGCGGGAGTTTCACGGACCAGACATTGTTCTCGCCGCGCTGCATGTCCACGGCGCCGTAAGGGTTCGGCATCCAGGAGCCGCTGAGTTTCACGACGGTGGCGTAGTCGGCCTTCAGGCGGAAGGTGACGCTGTCGTTCTGGATCTCCGGGGAGATGACGGGGCGCTGACGGCCGCCGAAGTTGAAGTTCGCCAGTTCCTGCGCATGCATCGTGCCGGCAACGGCCAGGCAGAGGGCGAGGGTGGAAAGGATTCTTTTCATGTGTCAGTGTTTTATGAGTTGATGATTATTGAAACTTTCGGTCTTATTTTTCCAGGACGGAACGGGTATCGATTTTCAGGACGGCCGGCCAGGCCTCCCAGCCGGGCATCCCCTCGGCTTCCGGCTTGCCGGTCTTCGCGAACGAAGTCCACAGGCGGCTGACACGGTGACCGAGTTCCACGGCCTCGTCTCCCCCGCCCGTGAATGTACGGTGCAGGAGGACATTGTCGAAAACGAAGGGGATTTCGATGCAATGCGTGCTGCCCAGGGCGCCGTCCAGCACGGGCGACTCCCAGGTGAACTGATACATATACACGGGGGCGCAGCCCGCGGACGCCCGGTCCTGTGCCTGCTGCAGCGCCAGGGGCTTGAAAATGGGATCCTCCTGATCCCGGGTGAACTCGTGATAGACCGTGCCGATGATGACGGGGACGTCTTTCGAAAGGGCCAGGGCCTCGGCCGTGCCGGGCTGGCTGGGGATGATTTCGCCGTCCACCACGGGCACCTGGCCGAACAGGATGGCGTCCAGCAGGTTCGTCGGGAAAGCGCCGTCCTCCCGCGCTTCCTCTCCGACCTTCTTCATGGCCGCGTCATAAGCGGCAAGCAGCCGGTCGTAAGGTACGGCGGCTATTTCCTCAACCCTGGAGGGAGTAAGACCCAGGTTCGCGACGGTGGCCGCGCCGATCCGGCGGGAATACTTGGGAGAAAGGAGATGGGTGATGGAGCCGCTCTCGACGATGGCCTTGCAGAACAGGCCCTTCGCGGAAGGCATCGCCATCAGGGTGGACACCTTGCCACCGCCGCCGCTCTGGCCGAAGATGGTCACGTTGGACGGATCGCCACCGAAGTTCGCGATGTTGTCACGGACCCATTCCAGCGCCTTGACGATGTCCAGCATGCCGAGGTTGCCGCTGTACGCATATCTGGCGCCGAAGGCGGACAGGTCCAGGAAACCGAGGACATTGAGCCGGTGGTTCAGGGAAACCACCACCACGCCATGGTCGCGGGCCAGGTTCGTGCCGTCATAACTGATGAGTTCCTGGCCGGAGCCCTCGCGGAAACCGCCGCCATGGAGCCACACCATCACGGGACGCTTCTTCCCGTCGTTGATGCCGCCGGTCCAGACGTTTACGCGGAGGCAGTCCTCGTCGTGGAAACCATCGTCCCAGTGCATCGTGAAGGCCTGGTCGTCGGACCACCAGCCGGCGCGGGCAGGAGCCGGAGCCGTGGGACCGAAAGCCCGGCTGGGACGGACATCCGTCCACGGGTCGGGATCGACGGCCTGAGCGAAACGCTCCGCCTTGGCATACGGGATGCCTTTGTAGATGAATACGCCGTCGTCAACATAGCCGGCGACGGGACCGGACAACGTCTTGACAGTCGTCTGCTTCGCGGAAGTCTCGAGACTGCCCAGACACTCGACGTTCCTCCGGGACGGTTGTCCACAGGAAACGGCCAGCGCCAGGACGAGCGGAAAAGCGAGGTGGGGTTTCAGTGTCATGACAGTCAGTTTTCTACGATACAAAGGTCCGCATTATCCTGCACAATCCTTTTTTATCCTTTTCAATTCTTTTCATACCCGTACGCCCCTCCCCGGGATTTGTTCAATATTGTTTCTATTTGTTCAAAAATCACTATATTTACAAAAGTAAACGGACTAACCACCTATGAAATACAGACTTCTGACCCTGTTCATCCTCCTGGCCGCCCTCACAGGCTGCAGACGTGCCACGCCTCCCACCGCCAACCCGTCCGGAAGCATCATCGTCGCGGACCGCCTCTCCAACCAGCGTGTGAACGCCTTCGCCGAGGATGCCGACGGGCATATCTGGATCGCCACCTCCCGTGGACTCAACCGGTTCAGCGTCCACGAATACCATCAGTACTTCAGCGCGGACGACACGCTGGGTCTCCCCGACAACCAGGTGAACGACGTCTATCGCAGTTCGACCGGAACCATCTGGGCCGCGACGAACGGCGGTGTCGCCCGCCTGACGCCCGAAGGCCAGTTCCGGTGCGTGCCCGCTCCGGGCCGCCCGAATGCGAACCGCCTCTGGGAAACCCGGGACGGAAAGTTGCTGATGAGCGATTCCGCCATCCTTTACCAATATGACGCGGACGAAGACCGGTTCCGGCCGGTCATCCGCGACTTCAACGCCTTCGCTTACCCGTATTCCGTCCAGGACGGCAACCTGCTCTGGGTCCTCTCCGAAAACGGGAGGGCCTTGTACTGCTACAATACAGACGATTTCTCCCTCACCGCTTCCTATCCCACCTCCCACACCGTCTATCACCTGTGCGATGCGGGGAACGGAGAACTCTGGATGGCCGGCATGGGCCGGATGAGTATCTTCGATACCCGCTCCCGGGCCTGGAAGGAACTGCCGGAGGCTATCCGGGACGAACCCCGGCTGATGCAGGGCGATGTGGACATCATCTACAACGTCGATGACCGGTCCATCCTGCTGAACGTCATCGGCAAGGGGATGTTCCACTATTACCGGACAACGGAACGCATCCTCTTCCAGAATGACGCCGGCTTCCCCTTCGAACTGCCCGGTGCCGAAATCCGCACCATCTTCCGGGACAGCGAGCACAACCTTTGGTTCGGCACGACCGACCAGGGTTACACGGTCTCCTATCTGTACAAGAACCAGTTCAACAGCAATAAGTCTCTGACATCGGCCTTCGACCGGAAAACCGTCACTTCCCTGTGCCTGGACCAGGAACAGCGGCTGTGGATCGCTACCCTCCGCGACGGCCTGTGGCTGTACGACCTGCGGAAGAAGGATCTCCGGAACGTGAACGAGGATTCCCTGGTTCCGAACAACAGCGTCGGCTATAACCGCTGCTCGAAAGTCTTCTGCGACTCCGGCGGCGACCTGTGGCTGTTTTTCCAGGAGAAGTACTGGGTGGTCCGGTGCCGTTTTGACGGAAACCGTTTCCAGGTGCTGGACACCCGTCTGGTGCCGAACGCGACCGCCATTGAGGAGGATGGGCAAGGACGCATCTGGCTGGGCGGCGCGAGCGCCAACCTGCTCCGCTACGACAAGGCCACCCGGGAAACGACGCCGGTCACCGTCTGGAAGGATTCTGAAACACCCTTTGTCACTGACCTGGAGATGACCGACCAGGGCGGGCTCGTAGTCGCCGGCCTCAACCGGATGCTGGTGAGCGTCAACACCTTCACGGACGAAGTGACCGAACTTCCCCTGTCCGAGGAAGAAAAGGCTGCCTGCGCCCGCCATTCCGCCCTCCGGGCCACCTGCCTCCTCAAGGACAGCGCCGGCGAGTTCTGGACCGGGACGACGGCCAACGGCTTGCTGCGTCATACCAAGCGGGGGGACGTCACCGCACCGGTGGACGGGGTCCCCTGCCTGGACATCTGCTCCGTCGAGGAGGACCGCCAGGGCAACATCTGGGTGTCCACGATGAACGGACTCGGCAAGTTCGACCGCACCGTAGGCCGGTTCGTCAACTATTTCGAGGAGGACGGCATCGGCGGAAACCAGTTCTCGGAACGGGCCTCCTGCGTCCTGCCGGACGGCACGCTCGTGTTCGGTGGAACCCACGGCCTCACCTGGTTCAACCCGCTGGACGTGCCCCAGAAGCGCTCCGTCCCGTTGGTATTCGAGGATTTGAAGATCCACAATGTCCTGGTGGAACCCGGCATGGGAGCCGCCATCAAGCGGGAACTCCGGGATGATCCGGACATCGTCATCCGTGACGACCAGAATGCCTTCAGCATCTCCTTTGCGGCGCTGGATTTCAGCGGACTCGAAAGGACGCACTATTATTACATGATGGAAGGCTACGACCCCGACTGGGTCGATGCCGGCAACGACCATGACGCCTATTACTCGAACCTGCCTGCAGGCCGTTACCGTTTCCGCGTCCGCATCACCAACAACAACCAGAGTATCGTTGAAACCGAAAAATACCTGAATGTCCGGGTCCTGCCGCCCTGGTACGAAACCTGGTGGGCCATCCTGCTGTTCATTCTCGCCGGTCTGCTGGTGCTGGCGGCCATCTGGCGGTTGTACCGCCGGATCCGCCGCGTCCGGAAGGAAGCGGCCCGGCGCATCCACGAGGTACGCCGCGAGCGTGAGCGCGTGGAGAAGGAGAAAGAGCAGGAGAAGCGGCTGAGCAAGATCCAGATGAACTACTTCTCCAACGTGGCGCACGAGTTCCGCACCCCGCTCACGATGATTGCGGGGCCGGTCTCCCAACTGGCCGAATCGGACGGCGTGAAAGGCCAGGACCGTCAACTGGTGGGCATCATCCAGCGCAACGCCACCTGGATGCTTTCGCTGGTGAACCAACTCCTGGACTTCAACCGCATCGGCGACAAGAAACTCCAGTTGCGGGCCGCGCAGGGCGATATCGTCGCCCCGCTCAAGGGCATCGCGGACCTGTTCCGTTTCAACGCCGGCGCCAAGGGCATCGAGTTCCAGACCCACGGCCTGGAGGACTCCTTCCCCATGTGGGCCGACGTGGACAAAGTGCAGAAAATCGTCATGAACCTCCTGTCCAACGCGATGAAATTCACGCCCACGGGCGGGCGCGTAACGCTCTCCTTCGATGTCATCCCGCAGGGCGAAGCGGCCGCCGCCTTCCCGCTCACGAAGGCCGATACCGACACCCAGTACGCCCTCATCACGGTGGCGGACACGGGGCGCGGCATTCCGGAAGGAGAGCAGGAGAAGATTTTCGAGCGGTTCTACCAGGCTGACAACCAGGGTGATACGCACGGATCGGGCATCGGCCTGTACTATGCCCGCGCCCTGGCGGGCATGCATCACGGCTATATCAAGGCGGCGAACCGCGAAGAAGGCGGCGCCATTTTCAGTCTCGTTCTCCCCGTGAGCGCCAGCTCCTATACCGAGGACGAGCGGACGGAAATCAAGCCGGTGTACGACATTCCCGCCCCGGTCACTACGGAAATGCCGGCGGAGACGCCGGACAGCGAGGATCGCAAGCGGATTGCCGTCGTGGACGACGACATCGACATCGCCAATTATGTGAAGGTGCTCCTGGGCCCGTACTACAACGTGTCCGTGTACTTCGACGGTGCCTCAGCCATGAAGGGCATGGAGGACGAGATTCCCGACCTGGTAATCTCTGACGTCGTGATGCCCGGCATGAGCGGCTACGAACTCTGCAAGGCCGTCAAGGCGGACCTCCAGTTGAGCCACATCCCCGTGGTGCTGGTCACGGCCAAAGTCGCCGTGGAGAACCAGGTCCAAGGCCTGCGCGAAGGGGCCGACGCCTATGTCACCAAGCCCTTCCAGCCCGCCTACCTGCTGGCCCTCGTCAAGTCCCTGCTGGACAACCGCGCGAAACTGCACAAGCAACTAGGTTCCATCACCACAACGGAGGACATCGAACCAGAAGCCCTCTCGCCACGTGATGCCGCTTTCATGAAGGAATTGTACGGACTCATGGAAAAGGAACTGGCGAACGTGGACCTGGACATCACCCGCATCACCGAGATGATGAAGATCTCCCGCACCAAGTTCTACTACAAGGTGAAAGGCCTGACCGGAGAGAACCCGAGCGTGTTCTTCAAGCGCTACAAGTTAAACCGCGCGGCGGACCTCCTCAAGGAAGGCAAGTACAACATGTCGGAAATCGCCTACATGACCGGCTTCAACACCCTCTCCCACTTCTCCACTTCCTTCAAGAAGCAGTTCGGCGTCCCGCCGTCGGAGTACGTGGGGTAAGGGCGACTGATTCAGCGTTCCTTCAACGAGACTACCTTGCCGTCCTTCCAGACGAGGTCCACGGTCGTGCCCTTGCGGGTGCGGATGCCCTTGATGGACCCGGAAGGCCAGGCGGAAGGGAGAGCCGGAAGCGGCTGGAGGGTGCCGTCGGGACCGCTGTAGAGGAGCATTTCCATGACGCCGGCGCAGCCGCCGAAGTTCCCGTCGATCTGGAACGGAGAGTGCGCATCGAACAGGTTCGGATAGGTACCGCCGCCGCTGCGGTAATCCGGCCCCCGGAAGTTGTCGGGACTCACATAGCGGAGCAGGCGCCGGTACATCTTGTAGGCGCTCTCGCCGTCGCGCAGCCTGGCGTACAGGTTCACACGCCATCCACAACTCCAGCCGGTGGTTTCGAATCCCTTGATTTCCAGGGTTTTCAGTGCCGCATCGGCCATCGGGCCGGTCACATACTGATGACCGGGATAAGCGCCGATCAGATGCGACTGATGGCGGTGCTGGGGCTCCCAGTCACGCCAGTCGTAGTACCATTCCTGCAGGTTCCCGGCGGCACCGACCTGATAGGGGCGCAGGCGGCCGAGCACATCGGTAGCCTCGGCGACGAAATCGTTGTCCACGGCGAGTTCGCGGGCCGCCGCAACGGCGTCCGTCAGGCATTCGCGAATGATGGCGAGGTCGGCGGTGGCGCCGTACAGTGTGGCGCCCCTGACGCCCTCAGGCGTGATGTAGAGATTCTCCGGCGAGGTACCGGGCGAGGTGATCAGTTCGCCGTTTTTCTCCACCAGCCAGTCCATGCAGAATTCGGCCGCGCCTTTCAAGACCGGATAGTCTGTCTCCAGGGCGGTCCGGTCACGGGTATAAAGATAATGCTCCCAGAGGTGGGTGGACAGCCAGGCGCCGCCCATCGTCCAGTTCGCCCAGGCCGGGTCGCCGGTTCCCAGGCCAACGGGCGTCGCCATCGCCCAGATATCTGAGTTATGACCGGCGTTCCAGCCGCGCGAAGTACCATAGAGGCGGCGCGAAACGGGCAAGCCGTTCTTGCTCAGATTGTGGATGAACGTGCGCAGGACATTGTGCATGTCGCCGAGGCCGGCGGCCTCCGCAGGCCAGTAATTCTCCTCCAGGTTGATGTTGATGGTATAGTTGCAACTCCACGGCGGATCCATGCTTTCATTCCAAAGTCCCTGCAGGTTCGCCGGTACGCCGTCAGTCCGGGATGAGGAGATGAGCAGATACCTTCCGTACTGATAATAAAGCGCTTCCAGTTCGGGATTCGCTTCGCCAAGGTCCGTATATCGCTTCAACTGGACATCGGTGGGCAGGACACGGACGGAGTCCGGTGTCGCGCCCAGGTCGATGGACACGCGGTCGAAATAACCTTTGTAATCAGCCTCGTGGCGGGCCTGCAGGCGGGTGAAACCGGCCTCCCGGACCCGCTGCAGATTCGCATCGGCCAGGGCCTTGTACGGTTTTCCTGCTTTCACCGGATCCTTGTCGAAACCATTGAAACTCGTGGCGTTGACCACATATAGAGTGGCCTCCCGGATGCCTTCCAACCGCAGGGCACCTTCCGCAACCGTCACCGTACCGCCGGAGACGTCCGCAGCGAGCCGGGTACGGAAATGGATGCCGCGGTCCGGGTCATACAGGTATCTCTCCGGACTGACTCCGCGGTTGTCGAAATAACCCGGATAGGTATGCCAGGCGGCATAGCCGTCCACGGTCAGGCCCTCCGCCGATACCGCCAGTTGGTGTGGCAAAGGCGTATCCAGGGAGACCCGGGCGTCCACGGGCTTCTCCGAGACGATATGGACAACGATCACCGAATCCGGGGCCGAGGCGAAGACCTCGCTCCTGAACAGGGAACCGTCCCGCAGATACGAGGTAGTGACCGTGGCCCGGGACAGGTCCAGCATGCGCTCATAGGCCGATACGGCGCAGGTGTCATAGTCGATCCGAAGCGTCCCCAGCGGCATGTAACTCTCGCTGAAATGCCCCTGCAGGCCTCTCTGGAGCCGTTCTGCCGCCGCATAATCCTCGTTATCCAAGGCTTCGCGGACGGCTTTGAGGGCCTCCGCTCCGTCACCGGTCAGGCCCAGTTTGACAAGGTCCGGATGCTCCGTCCCCTTGTCCGGCTCGCCGGTCCAGAGGGTGATGTCGTTGAGGGAAAGATGCTCATGGACAGGATCGCCGTACACCATGGCGCCCAGGCGGCCGTTGCCCACGGGCAAGGCTTCCTCAAAGAAGGTCGCCGGACGGTCGTAATGCAGGGTCAGTCCGCGCTGCGGGACGCCCGTACAGGCGGTAAGCACGAGCAGAAGGGGTAGGAAGCGTTTCATCATTCGACAGGTTTGCTCTCCATCGGCCAGCCCGTGAGGGTGGACAGGACGGGGATGAGGGAATACGCCTTCTTCAGATGGCCGGTATAGTTCGGGTGCCAGGAGGCGCCGAGGTCGGAATCGTCGTTGTGGACCTCGACGGGGAGACTGGCGTAGAACACGTTCGGCAGCCCGCAGGATTCTACGACGCGGCGGATGTAACTGTGATAGTCGAGGGAGTGTTTGGGAGCGACGCATAAGACCGGGTGTCCTTCTCCATAATGCTCTTTGACAGCCAGCAGCAGCCTGATATACCCAGCCTTGAACTCCGGGAATCCGGGTTGCCGACCGGTGGAAAAGTCATTGGTCCCCAGGTAGATGACAGTAATGGACGGCTTCTTCCCAGCGAAACTCCAGGCCGGATCCTTCGCCAGGTCGAAAGTCTGGAGATAACGTTGCGGCATATGCCAGCCACGGCCGGCGTCATTGTAATTACGGTCGATACCCTGGCCGGAATGGGAGATATGCAGGACATCGGCACCGAAATAGCGCCCCAGGATGTCGGCGTACGTCTTGGAAGGATTCTCATCCTCCGGACGGAACGGGTCCTCCCGGACGCTGTTCTCGCTGCCGTAACCGCAGGTGTAGGAGTCACCGATGAACTCGATGAAGCGGTCCTTCAGCCCTTCGGCCTGGAGGAAGGTTCCCTCGGCAACGAAAGCGCGGAACGTCGCACGGCCCTGCTCGCCTTCCGTCCGCTTCTGGATGACAATCCGGTGCGGCTGCGGCTTCCGTTCCTTCTGCTGGAACAGGACGACGGTGGTGTCCCCGCCGATGACCACGACCTTGTCCGGCTCCGCGGACGGCTCCCGGTCGATCCAGACATTGAAATAATCCTTCCCCGTGTCCCCGGCCTCCAGGGCCAGATAACCGCCGGTGAAAGAAAGGCGGGCATACACGCCGCTCCAGTCGAAGGAGACGGCGCCGTCCTGTGAAATGAGCGTGCGTCCGACATAGGTAATCCGGCTGTCGGCGGCCGGAACCTTCTCGCGGGCGACGGCAGTGAGAGCCGCGACGCAGAGAAGCAATGTGAAGAGAATGCGTTTCATATCCGAAAGATAGTTATTTTTCGCGCAGTGTTCAAATTTAACCGTCTCTTGTTCAAATAACGCCGGCGCGTTGGCAAATCTGCGGTTTCTTTCATAAGTTTGTCCTAGAAAAACCACACACTATGAAGAGAATTACCCTTCTGCTGGCAGCCGCTCTCACCACCCTCGCGGTTTCAGCCCAGCCCAAACTGAACCGGAACAACATCGACGAAGTCCTCCGGGCGATGACCCTCGAGGAAAAGGCCACCCTGCTGGTCGGCACCGGCTGGGGCAGCATGGTCGGCGGCCTCACGGGCTCCGACGAAGTCCTCGTTTCTGGCGCCGCCGGCACCACCCGGGCCGTCCCTCGCCTGGGCATCCCGCAGACCGTCCTCTCCGACGGCCCTGCCGGCCTCCGCATCAACCCCACCCGTCCGGGCACGGACAAGACATTCTACTGCACGGGCTTCCCGGTGGGCACCTCCCTTGCATCGACCTGGAACACCCCGCTGGTGGAGGAACTCACCACCGCGATGGGTGAGGAAGTGAAGGAATATGGGGCGGACGTCCTCCTGGCTCCCGGCATGAACCTGCACCGGAACCCCCTCTGCGGCCGTAATTTCGAGTATTTCTCCGAGGATCCCTTCCTGACCGGCAAGATGGCCGCCGCCTACACCCGCGGCATCCAGTCCAACGGCGTGGGCGTCTCCATCAAGCACTTCGCCGGCAACAGCCAGGAGACGAACCGGATGGCGAATGACGCCCGCATCAACCCGCGCGCCCTCCGCGAACTCTATCTCAAGGGCTTCGAAATCGCCGTCAAGGAGTCCAATCCCTGGACCATCATGTCTTCCTACAACCGGATCAACGGCCCCTACACGCAGGCGAACCGCGAACTCCTGTACACCATCCTCCGTGAGGAGTGGGGCTTCAAGGGAATCGTGATGACCGACTGGACCGGTCCCCGCAAGACCGTCGAGCAGATCGGAGCCATTAACGACCTCCTGGAGCCGGGCATGGACCTCTTCATCGGCGAAATCGTCGCCGGTGTCCAGAACGGCACCCTGAAGATCGAAGATGTGGACATGTGCGTCCGCAACATGCTCAACTACATCGTCAAGACCCCGCGTTTCCAGGGTTACAAGTATTCCGACAAACCCGACCTGGATGGCCATGCGGAACTCGTCCGCAAGGCGGCCGCCGAAGGGCTGGTCCTCCTGGAAAACAACGGCGTCCTGCCCCTGAAGGGCGTGAAGAAAGTGGCCCTTTACGGCGTCGGTTCCTATGACTTCATCGCCGGCGGCACCGGCTCCGGCAACGTGAACAAGAAATATGTCCGCAACGTGGCCGAGGGGCTCCGGGTCAACGGTTTCGAAGTCAACGAAGGCATCGAGAACTGGTACAAGCAGTATATCGCCCTGCAGAAGACGGAACTCCAGAACAACGCTTCTCCAGCCTCCGTCCTGCTCGGCGAACCCGTCATCCCCGAGATGAACGTTTCCCGCGGCTTCATCGACAAGACGGTTCCGCAGTCTGACATCGCCATCTTCACGATTTCCCGCAATGCGGGCGAAGGCGGCGACCGCCGGGCCGAAGACGGCGACTGGACGCTTACGGGGGCTGAGCGCAGGCTCCTGCAGGACCTCTGCGACGCCTATCACTATGCCGGCAAGCCGGTCGTCGTGGTGCTGAACATCGGCGGTGTGATCGAGACCGCTTCCTGGAAGAACCTTCCGGACGCCGTACTCCTCGCCTGGACGCCCGGCCAGGAAGGCGGCTATACCGTGGCCGACGTCCTCAGTGGTGCTTCCTACCCTTCCGGCAAACTCCCGATGACCTTCCCGGTCACCTACTTCGACATTCCGTCCTCCTACAACTTCCCGTTCGACTATGTGGGCGACGGCTCCATGAACCCGTTCGCTTCGAACGAAGAGGATGAGTCCACGAACGAACTCATGGCCATGTTCGGCATGGGCCGCGTGAAAAAACCCAACGTGGACTTCACCGAATACAAGGAAGGCATCTGGGTGGGCTACCGCTACTTCGCCACCGTCGGCAAGAACGTGTCCTATCCGTTCGGCTACGGCCTCTCCTACACGACCTTCGCTTATGGCAAGCCGGCCGTGAAGGTGGCCAAGGACGGCACCGTCACCGCAACGGTCACCGTGACCAACACCGGTTCCTCAGCCGGTAAGGAAGCCGTGCAACTGTATGTCACCGCTCCGGACGGCGGCCTCGTGAAGCCCGCCTGCGAACTCCGCGCCTTCGCCAAGACCCGCGAACTGAAGCCCGGCGAAAGCCAGACGCTTACCCTGACCGTGGATCCGTACACCCTCGCCTCCTTCAACGAGGAGACCAGCGCATGGGAGACTGCCGCGGGCGCCTACACCGCACACTTCGGTGCCTCTGTCGCCGACATCCGCGCCTCCCTCCCCTTCAAGGTCGCCAAGGCCCAGTCCTGGCCTGTAAACCGCGTGATGCTCCCGAAGGAGCCCGTGCAGGAGATCAGCGTGAAATAAGCCGTCCTGCTCAAGCCTCGGTGCGCTTGTTCAGGTTGGCCGTGAGGTACATGATTCCGACCAGCAGGGCGAAGAGCAGAAGGGTGCCGGCAAGGAGCGCGTAGGTTTGCATCTGGAGCAGGATATAACTGAGCAGATATGCGACGGCGACAAGGGCGGTCAGGAGCCAGGCTGTCTTGTCGCGCAGGATGCCGCGGAAATAGCCGAAGAGGGAGGCTACCGTCATCAGGGCCGCCAGACCGTAGGCTACCGGGAAGCGCATGAACTCGGAGAAGGAAAGCACCAGCGCATAGAACAGCACCAGGGAAAGGCCGATGACCAGGTACTGGACCAGGTCGATCCTCTTCTTGCCCACCAGTTCCACCGCCAGGCCGGCGATGAACACCAGCAGGATGACGAGGATTCCGTACTTGGCGGAGCGGGTGGTCTGCTGGTACTGCGTTACGCCCTGGAGCAGGTTCACGCCGAAGGAGGTGTCGTCGGGATCGCCCCGGTTGATTTCAGAGACGGACCAGCGGGCGGAGAAACCGTCCGGCGTCACTTCCCGTTCCGAGGGCAGGAAATCACCGGTGAAGGAGGGATCCGGGCAATCGGAGTGCATCCTGACTTCCGTGGTACCGCCGTATGGACGCACTTTCAGCGAGGACGAGCCTTTCACGCGATAGGTAAGCCGGAACGGGAGGACTGTCTTGCCGTCCATCAATGCCTTGTCCAGGTCGATGGGTTCGGAAAGGGTTCCCTTGCTGTTTGCGGGGGTATACTCGTCCACCTTGGTGGAACCGGAATGGAAGGCATAGGCCGTGTCACCCAGGGTGATGTCCACGCTTCCCTCGATGCCCCGCAGGTCGCTCAAGCCCATCACGACCTGCCGGCCTTTCAGGATTTCACCCGCATAGGAGGCCGGAATGACGAAATCTCCCGTCACGACGACGTCGGCCCCATAGACCATGATGTCGTAGATGGAGCGGTGCAATGTCTGGGTTTGCGTGTCGATGTCATAGGAGAGCGTCCGGGGATAGACCGTTCCGGTCGTCTGCCGGACCGTCTTTTTCTGGTCCTTGTCCAGCACCTCCACATCGTAGGAAAACTGCAGGACCGGTCCGGTGAGCGTCTGCGCGCGGCCCCAACTGGCGGCGACTTCGTTCTGGCTGGCATCAGCCGCGGTCTGCCGGTCGTGGATCTGCCCCTGGACCATCGCCAGCGGGACGAGCATCATCAGGGCCAGGACGCCGATCAGGGCGATTTTCAGGGGAAGGGAATCTTTCAGTTTCATATCGTTTTTTTCAGTATATTTGCAGAAAGCGAACTACACCTTTGCAAAAAGCGAACCGCCATGGCTGACGAAAAGATCATTTTCTCGATGAACGGGGTGGGGAAAGTCCTCCCGCACAACAACAAGGTCATTCTCAAGGACATCTACCTGTCCTTCTTCTACGGAGCGAAGATCGGAATCATCGGTCTGAACGGTTCCGGTAAGTCCACGCTCCTGAAGATCATCGCGGGCGTGGAGAAGTCCTTCAAGGGCGAAGTCGTCTGGGCCCCCGGCTACACGGTCGGATATCTGGCGCAGGAGCCTGAGATGGACCCGGACAAGACCGTCATCGAGGTGGTCCAGGAGGGCGTGCAGGACGTGATGGACGTCCTCGCGGAATACAACGACATCTCGATGAAGTTCATGGAACCCATGGACGACGACGAGATGAACCGCCTCATCGAGCGCCAGGGCGAACTCACCGAACTCATCGAGCATCTGGACGGCTGGGAGATCGACGCGAAACTGGAACGGGCGATGGACGCCCTCCAGTGCCCTCCTTCCGACGCGAAGGTCCGCACCCTGTCCGGCGGTGAGCGGCGCCGCGTGGCGCTGTGCCGCCTCCTCCTCCAACAGCCGGACGTCCTCCTGCTGGACGAGCCCACGAACCACCTGGACACCGAATCCATCCAATGGCTGGAAGCGCACCTGCAGCAGTACAAGGGCACGGTCATCGCGGTCACGCACGACCGCTACTTCCTGGACAACGTCGCCGGCTGGATCCTGGAACTGGACCGCGGCGAAGGCATCCCGTGGAAGGGCAACTACTCCTCCTGGCTGGACCAGAAGACGAAACGCCTTGCCATGGAGGAAAAGCAGGAATCCAAGCGCCGGAAGACGCTGGAACGCGAGTTGGAATGGGTCCGGATGGCCCCGAAGGCCCGGCAGGCCAAGCAGAAGGCCCGTCTGGGCGCCTACGAGAAACTCGCTTCCGCCGATGTCAGGCAGAAGGAGGCGAACCTCGAGATTTACATCCCCAACGGACCGCACCTGGGCAACAAGGTCATCCGGTTCAACGACGTCTCCAAGGCCTATGACGGCAAAGTGCTGTTCGAGCACCTGACCTTCGAACTGCCGCCGGCAGGCATCGTGGGCGTCATCGGCCCGAACGGCGCGGGCAAGACCACCCTGTTCCGCCTCATCATGGGCATCGAGCAGCCCGACAGCGGCACCATCGAGATCGGCGACACCGTCAAGATCGCGTACGTGGACCAGCAGCACAAGTCCATCGACCCGGACAAGACCGTCTATGAGACCATCGCCGGCAATTCCGAATGGGTGCGGCTCGGCAACCGCGACATCAACGCCCGCTCCTGGGTGTCCCGCTTCAACTTCTCCGGCGCCGACCAGGAGAAACTGTGCGGGGTGCTCTCCGGCGGCGAACGCAACCGCCTCCACCTGGCCCTCACCCTGAAGGATGAAGGCAACGTCCTTCTCCTGGACGAACCGACCAACGACGTGGATGTCAATACCATCCGCGCCCTGGAAGAAGGCCTGGACGGGTTCGCGGGCTGTGCCGTGGTGGTGAGCCACGACCGCTGGTTCCTGGACCGTATTGCCACGCACATCCTTGCCTTCGAAGGCGATTCCCAGGTCGTCTTCTTCGACGGCAACTACTCCGAATACGAGGAGAATAAGAAGATGCGCCTGGGCAACGTGGAGCCCAAGCGCTTCAAGTACAAGAAGTTGATGGAATAATCAGCGGTCCAGGACGAGGTCCTGCCGGACCTCCCCGCCCTGGAGACGGACCCAGGTCCGGAAGGAGCGTGTGCCCTGCGTGAACTGGAAGATGCGCGCGCCGCTCGGACCCAGGTGGTTATAGGTGGTGTCGCAGCCGCTGAATCTGCCGTAGATATAATACATGTTCCCGTAGTCCATGACATAGTCACAGTCGTGGTCGTGGCCGTTCACGATGGCCTGGATGTCGCCCAGTTCCCGCATCTGGGCCAGCAGGCCCGAATTCAGGCGGGACGGACAGGGCGGCTCGCCGTTCTCGCCGGCAAGGATTCTCCCGCCGTTCGTCAGCGCTTCCGGAAGTTCGCAGAGCGGGATGTGGAAGAAAGCCAGTGACGGGACGGGAACCCCGCCGTTCCCTTCCGTAAACATCGCACTGAGGTTCCGGTACCATTCCAGTTGGGAGAAGCGGATATAGTCGTAGGAATGGATTTCCTCCTCCCCTTTCAGGATGACGGCGTCCATGGAATCGAACAGGTAGAGCACCCGGTCCACGCCGCCGGGGCCGGAAAGCGTGATGACATCGTTGGAACAACCGTACACGCCCTCCTTGGGCGGCAGGTTCACGCAGCCGGGAATCTCGCGGATCATGCCGTACATCTCTTCCCGGGTGGCGCCGAACTGGGAATCATGGTTCCCCAGCGCAACGGCGAACGGGATGCCCCGGTCCGCGATAGGCTGCAGGATCTCCCGGGCCGACTGCAGATCCGGGCGGCCGAAAAGGATGTCGCCCGTGTGGATGACGAGGTCCGGGCGTTCCGCGTCCAGCATCTCGCGGACATTGCTGAGCGCCCGCTCGCTGCGGGGATCGCCGGCGATGTAATGGGTGTCGGTCAATTGGAGGACCTTGAAGGTTCCGTCAGGACCGTATAGGAAATCCCGGGCGATTTCCGCCCCGGTCCGCACGCCGCCGTTATCCTTTTGCCGGCAGCCGGCCAGGACTGGTGCCGCAGAGGCGGCAGCGGTGAGGAATGCGGCGTTCTTGAGGAAGGATCTGCGTTTCATAGCATCCAGGTTTTTGTATTTCAAATATACGCATTATTCCGTAAATTTGTGGGTAGATGAAACGCATTTTAACGATAGGCCTTTGCCTGGCCGTGCTCTCCTGCACGCCGGTTTACGACGTCGTCGTGGCCGGTGGCGGCACCGGAGGAACCGCCGCCGCCATCGAGGCGGCGCGCGACGGCGCCCGGACCCTCGTCGTGGAACAGACGCCCTGGCTGGGCGGCATGCTCACGGCGGCCGGCGTGAGCGCCATTGACGGAAACTACCGCCTCCGGGGCGGCATTTTCAGCGAATTCACGGACTCGCTCGCGGCCCGCTACGGCGGCTACGAGGCGCTGAAATCAGGCTGGGTGTCCAACATCCTGTTCAATCCGGCCGTCGGCGCGGAAGTCCTGCGGAACATCGCAGAACAGGCCGGCGTGGAAGTCCGTACCGGGCTGACCGTCACGGAAATGGTGCACAGGACCCGGAACGGATGGATCCTGACCTTTTCGGACGGATCCCGCGCGCGGGCCCGGATGCTCATCGACGGGACCGAACTGGGAGACATCGCCGCCAGTGCCGGAGCCGCCGAACTGAACGACCGCCTGTCGGCCCAGGACCTCACCTACGTCGCCATCCTCAAGGAATACGCGGAACCCGTGCCCATTCCGGAGCCCGAAGGCTACGACATCGACCTGTACCGGAACTGCTGCGACAATCCGCTCGCGGACAACCGGGACGGCTTCAATCCCCAGGGCCAGCAACTCTGGAGCCTGGAGATGATGCTTTCCTACGGCCGGCTGCCCGACGGCCACATCATGCTCAACTGGCCGGTCTGCGCCAACGACTATTTCGCGGAATACCTGGACATGACGCCCGGGGAGCGGGAGGAAGTCGTGCGGAAGGCGAAACTGCGCACCCTCGGCTTCATCTACTTCCTGCAGCATGAACTGGGATACGACCACATCGGCGTGGCAGACGATGTTTTCCCTACGGAGGACAGACTCCCCTTCTTCCCGTACTACCGGGAAGCACGGCGCATCGCCGGCGTGGACACGATGACGGTCGAGGCCGCGAAGGATCCCTATCGCTTTGATTTATACACCCGCGCTGTCGCCGTGGGTGACTATCCCGTGGACCATCACCACGTCCAGAATCCGCGCCGGGAAGAACTCTCGCACCTGTGGTTCGGGAAGATTCCTTCGTTCAGCGTTCCGCTGGGGGTGGTTATTCCCGTGGAAGTGGACGACCTCCTGGTGGCCGACAAAGCCATCTCGGTCTCCTGGGAAATGAACGGCGCCACGCGGCTGCAGCCCGTGGTGACCGGACTGGGCCAGGCGGCAGGCGCATTGGCCGCCCTGGCCGTGAAAAGCGGACGGCAGGCACGCGAAGTGCCCGTTTCCGAGGTGCAGGCCGTCCTGCTGGACCACGGCTGCTACCTCCTTCCTTTCCTGGACCTCAAGCCTTCCGATCCCGGCTTCCGCGAATTGCAGGAAAAAGGCGTCCGGGGCGAGGTCCGCGGTACCGGCCGCAGCATCGGCTGGGCCAATGAAACCTGGGTCCACGTCCCGGAGGAAGAATGAAGCCCGAACCGGGCTCAGAACCGGACATCCCAGTAATCGAACATCCGGATATGGCAGAGGTCGAAGAGGAAGAAGCCGTCGGCCTCCTGCCGGATGGTGGCTTCTATCTCCGGAAGCAGCGCTGCCTGTCCGCCCTTTTCGAATCCCTTTTCATTGCCGATGTCGGGACCGGCGTAGAACGGAACGGTGCCACCCAGGCGCTTACGGCCCAGCCGGGCGAAACCTTCCATCGTCTTTTCCCCATTCCCGTGCACGTTGGCGGCGGGGCAATACGTTCCCAGGAGCATGAAGTCCACGAGGTCAGCGAATCCGGTTGCCTGGTATTCCGGCGTCGCCCAGGCATAGGTGGGCTCCTCCTTTGCGAGGTCGTAGGAAGGGCTGGTCCAATTGACTCCGCTCCGGTAATACTCGGAGAACCAGGCACCTACATAGATGCCGAAGCGGATGTCGGGATTCAACGCATGGACCCGGTCCGCAGCCTGGGCCACGAAATCGTGGATGACCTGGCAGCGGAACGTGAGCCATCGGTTCTCCAGTTCATCCGGATCCTTGTCCAGGAAGATGTGGCCCGGCTCCGTGAAGACGGGCCAACGCTCCGGTTCCCTCCCCAGATACGCGGAAAACGCCCGGCGCCCGGCCTCCGTATAACCGGCGTCCATCGCATAGTCATCGTACCGGCAGCGGTCCATCACAATGCCGTCCAAATCATCGTAGGTGGCCAATTCTTCGAGCATTTGCCAGGCGAAAGCCTGCACTTCGGGATTCGCGGGGTCCAGGAAACGGCCGCCCACGGTCACCGTGTCCAGGGCCTGATTGACCAACTGGCCATCGGTCCGATAATCCACGGAGCACCATTCCTGCCGCTCCGGATGGTCGTAAACCATGCCGAGTTCAATCCCGGGTGCCTTCCAGCCGCCCACCATCACATTGACCCCGGCATGGACCTTCAGCCCGGCCGCATGTCCGGCATCGATGAAGGCGCTGAGGTAATCGAAATCAGCCGTCCGCTCACGGAAGCCCCAACCGGCTCCCACCCATCCGGGCATTTTCGTCAGGACCGGAGCCACGGAAGAAGCGAAAAGCACATCCCCACTGGTGGGACGGACATCGACGACAATGTCCGTGAACCCCATTTCCGCAATCCGCCGGCAGTCCCGGCCGATGGAATCGGCATCGTTGCCGTAACTCCGGAAATTCGCCGCGGCGTCAATCCAGAGGAAGCGGGGGTTCTCTCGTGAAACAGGGGCGCAGGCTCCCAGTAATAGAGCCAGCGCCCCTGCAAAGACTAATCGACAGTGCATCAGAAACTGAGGAGGACCTTGGAGAGACTCTGATAGGTACTGTTCACGACATAGCAAACGAGTCCCACACCGTCTTCCACATGGAGTTTCACGTCGGCATACGGGAAGGAAGCCATGCCATCTGCTCCCGGGATTTCATCGACAGCGGCCAGTTCATCACCGGACAGGATGGCAAGGACCTGCGTGTCGAGCGGATTGGTGGCATCCAGGAAATAGACATCGTGGTTGCCGCCCCAGGTGAACCAGGCACCCTGCGTGTAGGCGATGATGCGGCGGCCGTTGTAGTCGATGATGTCCATGTTGTTTTGGTTCTCGTTACCCGCACCGGCGCCGGCGTCGGAAATGTTCTTCCAGTCATAAGGAGTCACATAGTTCGGTGTGTAGGCATCCGCCAGATAGTACAGGCACCAACTGGTATCGTAGGCACGGTACACGATGCCTTCGTTCAATCTGGCGCCCAGCGACATGACGGCGCCGGATTCCGGATTCCAGGCGTCGGCATCCACGGCGATCGGGCCGCGGGCCTGGCCGCCGGTGTCCTTCGCATAGTAATTGTCCATCGAGATCTCGAACTTGTCGATCTCCCAGCCGGCCCAGTAGCGGTTGCCGGTGACGAAGCCGGTCACAACGGCGCGCTCAGCCAGGTTGCCCCGGACGCGGACGCTGCCCAGGGTTCCGTCAAAGTCGGCCGTGTGCCTGATCAGCGGCTGCGGATCCTTGTTCACATCGTCGGTGTAGTAGATGACATACTCCGTTTCGGGAGCGAAAGAAATGTCTTCGGCAGCCACGATGTTGCCGGCGTCGTCGGAGCAGATAGAGGTAGGCTGGATGTTGGTCCAGTCGATGGCTTTCCAATATGACCCGTCGGCCGGGCTCACCACGTGGATCTTGTCACCGTCGGAGACCAGCAGCGCGTCACCGCCCGCAGTCTTGTAGGCAAGACGGTTGTAAGCGGCGGGAATGCCGATCTCAGGAAGGGTCTTGGTCCAGAGGACGCTGGCACCGGCTTCGGGGACCAGCCCCTCCTGACGGATAAGCACGCAGGAGCCGTAGGCGGAGAAGTCCTGATCGCCCACGAAGCACCCTGAATAGAAGTATTCCTCACGCGGGAGATAAGTGGTGTTGGGTTCCAGGGTAAAGACAATCTTGTCCTTGTCATACTCGAACTTAATCCAGCCCACGTCGTTGGTTTCCACAGGGGCGCCCGCCTCGGAATCCCAAGGGGCGAAATAGCAGTAATGATCCAGGTTGGTGCTGACTTCGATGGTGTAACTGGTCACATCCGCGCCCAGCACCAGCGGACTGCCGTCGCCGAAGCCGCTGAACTGTCCCACACCCTCAGGAAGCAGCAGGTCGTAATAAGGCTCGAAGGGAGCCTGGGTGATCTTGATGACGGAAGAGAGGGTACCGTCCGAAATGGTGATGTTCGCAACACGCGCCTCCACTTCAAGGGTCGGGGCGACCTTGAGGACGACCGTGCTCTCGGTCATGCCTCTGGTGGATATATTCTCCACCCAGTCGATGGCGTCGGGGATGATGACCGAATAGTCCACATTGGCACTGACCTTCACTTCCACGTTTCCGCCTTCCGCAGGAACCTCATATTCCGTCGTGGCGATGTTCAGGGCATTGAGTTGCTCCTGGAGAATCGTGTACGTAGCCGTCTTGGTGCCGGCCGTGAAGGTCACGGTCGCCGTACGGCTGTCATTGGTGTCGTTCTTGAGGACGGAGGCCTTGACGGTCGCGTCCCCCGCTTCACCGCTGGTCGGAGAAAGTGTCACCCAGGATTCGGAAGCCTTGGCTGTCCAGGGCACTGTGGAATTGATCGCGATGGAAATCACGCCACCTTCCACAGGGACGGTCTGCTCATCGGACTTGATGGTCACGGCATCCTCCACCTTCGTTTCTTTCTGGCAGGAGACGGCGAAAGCCGCCACCAGCACGGATACAATCAAAAGGATTCTTTTCATAGCATATGGGATTAAAAGTTAAAGTGTTTTCAAATAGGCGTCGATGCCCTTATGGAAGGCATCCCAGTAGTCGAACATGCGGATGTGGCAGAGGTCGAAGATGAACAGACCTCCGCCGGTGGACAGCATCGTCGAAACGATGTCGGGGATGAGCGCCTCCTGCTTGCCGTTCTCGAAACCGGACGCATTGCCGATGTCGGGGCCGGCCGCAAAGGGAACCACGCCGCACAGGCGCTTCGCACCCAGTTTGGCGAAACCTTCCATGGTCCATTCCGTATTGCCGTGGATTCCGTCCTTTCCGGCATATGCGCCCAGGAATATGAAATCCAGCAAGTCGGCGAAGCCGGTCTTCTGGTAGTTCGTGGGAACCCACTTGTAGGAAGATTCGTTCTTCTTGAGGTCGTACTTCTCGCTGGTCCAGTTGACGCCGCTCCGATAATACTCGGAGAACCAGGCGCCCACGTACACGCCGAAGCGGACGTCCTTGTTCACCTCGTGGACCTTGGAAGCCGCCTGGGCGATGAAATCGTGGATTACCTTGCAACGGAAAGTGAGCCAGTTCCGCTGGAGGGTGGAGGGGCTGCTTACGGAACTCTGCCCCAGCGGCATCACCGGCCAGGAGGAAGGCGCCTCGCCCAGGTACTCGGTGAAGGCGGCCAGCGCAGCGTCTGTGTAACCGGCGTCCAGGCCATAGTCGTCATAGCGGCAGCGGTCCAGCACAATGCCGTCAAGTCCTTCATAGCCAGCCACTTCTTCCAGCATCGTCCAAAGGAATTCCTGCACTTGAGGATGGGCCGGGTCCAGGAAACGGGGACCGGTATCCGTGTCGTCCAGCGTATTGGTGAGGCCTTTCCCGGGGAGGTTGTCCACCGCGCCCCAGCCGCGTTTGCCGGAATCGTCGAAGAGCATGCCCACGTCGCCGATACTGCTGCGGTAGGCGCCCACCATGGTGTTGAGGGCGGCGTTCACCCGGAGCCCCGCGGCATGCCCGGCGGCGATGAAGGCGGCCAGGTAGTCAAAATCCGCCGTCCGCTCCACCCAGCGGTAACGCCCGTTCACCCAGGCGGCTACCTTCCGGCAGGCGGGCGCGATGGCCGAGCGGAAGAGTACGTCTCCGCTGGTGGGCCTTACATCGACAATGATGTCCGTAAAGCCCATTTTGGCTATCTTCCGGCAGTCTTCCTCGATGGCGGCCATATCGTCTGCATAGACGGTGAAATTGGCCGCTGCGTCAATCCAGACATACCGCGGCTTGCCTTTGATGGCCGGCAGGTCCGGATTCTCCGGGCCCTCCGGTATTTGCGTCTTGTCCCAGCTTTCCCGCCAGCGGTAGTCCGTACCTTCATCATGACGGGTGCAGGCGCCGGTGAGAAGGATGGCCAGGAGAGGCGTTATGAAGAGGGCTTTGGTCATGGCTTTACTTTCAAGGTTACCACCGAAGCCACCGGCCGCTGGGCGCCGTCCGAAGGCTGGATGGTTTCTCTTCCGTTCACCAGGAGGCAGGAAGAGCCGCCGCCGTCCAGATTCAGTGCCTCGGTGCAGCCAAACTGCTGAAGGACAGCCGCTTCCTCGGCAAAAGTCATTCCGGCCACCCCTTCCGTCATGCCGCGGCCTTCGCAGACGAAGAGCAGCAGCATGCCTTCGCCGGTGACGCCGATCGCCGTGCGCGGATGGCGCTCTTCCGGCATCTTGTCATCGGCCCCGTCGCCATAAAGGAGTTC
>JAEEGJ010007422.1_pt1 | contig 31449 bp, 13 predicted proteins | sample 8958761 | NCBI WGS metagenome assembly JAEEGJ01 (sample SAMN16246546, study PRJNA631951) | gut metagenome | biome: gut microbiome; feature: rumen; material: RS-attached | host: Bos | place: Iran: Karaj | collected 2018-10
GACCAACTGCATCCGTTGCGGTCGTTGCGCCATGGCCTGCCCGATGGGTTTGCAGCCTTTCCTGCTCCACAAGTTGGCCAAACAGAACAATTTCGACGAGACCGAAACCAACCACGTCATGGACTGCATCGAATGCGGCTCTTGCGAGTTCACCTGTCCCGCCAACATCCCGCTGCTCGACTACATCCGTTACGGCAAGGCCAAGACAGGGGCGATAATTAGGGCGAGAAACCAAAAATAATCGGACTATGGCTTATGGCCTATGACTATGGCCGCTTTATCCAAAGCAAAAACTTCCAACCCTTGGTTTAAGCAGCCATAGTCATCAGCCATCGGCCATCAGCCTAACAACAATTAAACGATTAAACAACCAACATTTCAACAATGAACAAATACACAATATCAGGTTCGCCGCATGTACACTCGACGGAAAACACGCAGAAAATCATGTATCGGGTGATTCTCGCGTTGGTTCCCGCCTTGCTTGTGGCTTTGTATTATTTCGGCTGGTATGCGCTCAGGCTGACCATCGTTTCGATAGCCGCCTGCATGCTGACCGAATGGCTCATCCAGAAATTCCTCATCAAGGGGCCTTTGACCATCAATGACGGCTCAGCTGCGCTGACGGGTCTGCTCCTTGCCTTCAACGTGCCCGCCAACCTTCCTATTTGGATGGTTATTGTGGGCGCAGTGGTCGCCATTGGCATCGGCAAGATGGCTTTCGGCGGTTTGGGCAAGAACCCCTTCAACCCCGCCTTGGTAGGCCGTGTATTCATGCTCGTGTCGTTCCCGACCGCGATGACCACTTGGCCGCAAGCCCAGCCCATTTTTGAGAAAGGCTTTTTCGCCGATGCCGTCACGGGTCCCACCCCGCTCGGCATCCTGAAGGAATCCGGCGTGGGTTCGTTGGCCGAAACAGGCGACATGCAGTTTATCGACATGGTTCTCGGCAACCGTGGCGGTGCCTTCGGCGAGGTTTGCGCCATCGCCCTGCTGCTTGGTGCGATTTACCTTTTAGCCCGTCGCGTCATCGAATTTGTGACACCTCTGACCATCCTGCTCACCGTGTTCGTGTTCACGGGCATTTGCCACCTCATCAGCCCGGCCAACTTCATTGCGCCGTGGTACCATATCGTGTATGGCGGTCTCATTCTTGGCGCCTTCTTCATGGCGACCGACATGGTGACCTCACCCATGACCATCCGAGGCAAAATCTTATTCGGCTTCGGTATCGGTGTCATTACGGTGGTGATACGTTTGTGGGGTGCCTATCCGGAAGGCGTGTCGTTCGCCATCCTGATTATGAACGCCCTCACGCCGCTCATCAACAAGGCCTTCAAGCCACAAGTTTTCGGAGTCGTCAAACCCTCTAAAAAGTAAACGCCATGGCTAAGAAACCATCCACTTTAATCAATATGGTCGTCGCCCTGCTCATCATCACGGCGGTATCGGGCGGCGTGCTCGGTCTGGTGTACGGCATGACCAAAGACGCCATCGCCAAGGTCGACCAAAAGAAGAACGAAGCAGCCATCCAGGCCGTGTTGCCATTGGAAGGCGAGATTACCTATAAGGCCGACACGCTGAAATACAATTATGAAGGTGTCGAAATGACATTCCCCTGCAACCTCGCCTACGATGCCAACGGCAACTTCAAAGGCGCGGCTGTCAAGACGAACGAAGGCGGCTTCGGCGGCAAAATCGACATGATGGTCGGTTTCCTCGCCGATGGCACCATTAAAGGTACTTCGGTGCTGTCGCACGCTGAAACTCCTGGCCTCGGTGCCAACATGACCGGCAAATTCAAGGACCAGTTCGTCGACAAGAACCCCGCCAATTTCAAGCTGATTGTCAAGAAAGACGGCGGCGACGTCGACGCCATCACTGCAGCCACCATCACCTCGAGAGCCTTCTCGAAGGCGGTGGACAAGGCATACAAGGCTTTTGAAGCCAACAAGGCACAATTCATGAACAACGCTCCCGTCGAGAAAGTTACGCCTGATGCGGATGTAGCACCCGTTACGGAGAACAATGAAGGAGGACAAGACAATGAGTAACAATCTGCAAACCTTTACCAAAGGCCTCATCAAAGAGAACCCCATCTTAGTGCTGCTGTTGGGCTGCTGCCCGACCTTGGCAACCACCACCAGTGCCATCAACGGCATGTCGATGGGTTTGGCCACCACCTTCGTGCTGGTGTTATCGAACATCTTCATCTCCCTGCTGAAGGGCTTCATCCCCGACAAGGTGCGTATCCCATGCTTCATCGTGGTCATCGCCTCATTCGTGACCTTGGTGCAACTATTGATGCAGGCCTACGTGCCCGACATTTATGAGACCCTCGGCCTGTTCATCCCTCTTATCGTGGTGAACTGCATCGTGTTAGGTCGTGCTGAGGCTTTTGCCTCGAAGAACCCGGTGCTTCCGTCCTTGTTAGACGGCCTCGGCATGGGCTTGGGCTTCACCCTCGCCCTGACGCTGTTGGGCTGCATCCGTGAGTTCCTTGGCAGCGGCTCCATCTTCGGTTTCGGCATCCTGCCCGAGACGGCGAACATTTTGGTGTTCATCCTGCCTCCCGGCGCTTTCATCTGCCTCGGCTTCGTTATCGCTATCGTCAACAAACTCAAAAAAGAAAGTCACTAAGCCATGAAATACCTCATTATTATCCTATCGACCATCTTGGTCAACAACGTGATCTTCTCCCAGTTCCTGGGTATCTGTCCCTTCTTGGGCACCTCTAAGAAGACCTCTACCGCAGTGGGTATGAGTGCCGCCGTCATCTTCGTGCTGACCTTGGCCACTTTAGTGACTTGGCTGACGAACCGGTACATCCTGATACCCTTGAACCTGACCTTCCTACAAACCATCGCCTTCATCCTCATCATTGCTGCTTTGGTGCAGATGGTGGAGATCATATTGAAGAAAATCAGCCCGTCGTTGTATACCGCCCTCGGCGTGTTCCTGCCGCTGATTACGACCAACTGCGCCGTCCTCGGTGTGTCTCTGACCGTGGTCACCAAGGAGTTCAACTATGGCGGCATTACCCACATGCTGAGCCTCGGCGAGTCCATCGTCTATGCCGTCGGCATCGCCCTCGGTTTCTCTATGGCCTTGATTATCTTCGCCGGCATCCGCGAGCACATCGACCTAATGGAGCCTCCCAAGGGCATGAAGGGTACTCCTATCGCCCTGATTACTGCTGGCATTTTGGCGTTGGCATTTATGGGGTTTACGGGGATTGTGTGATAGCGCGTGTGATACGCGTGTGACTCTGTGTAAAAGCAGGGGTTGCGCTGCGCTTCACCACCTGCTCAATGTCCTACGTCCCTACGGGACTGGATTGAACGAAAAGAGCTGCCTTTTGGTGGCTCTTTTTTGCATTTTGCAAACATTTTTCATCGCTTTTTCAGAGAAAGTTGTACTTTTACGGCTTCATTATGCGATTTTTACAAACTTCCAGCCATGAAACACGCTACTTTTGCCTTTATCCTACTGATAGCCTTCCCGTTGTTCGCCATCGGGCAAGACTTCACTATCACCTCTGCTGACCATGACCATATCAGCCTGCATTTCGAACTCAGCGACTTCAGCATCGACACCGTGATGCATGAGGGCGAGCTGTTGCACACCATCGCCGCTAAAGGCATCGTCATGCCTAACGACTACGGTCTGCCCGAACTGCCTACCTTCAACCGCTTCATCGCCATACCACAAGGTGCACGAGCCATTTTGGAGGTTAGGACGACGCGCAACGAAATCCTCCAAGGCATTAACATAGCACCCTCAATTGGGAGCCAATGCGAAAACGATGCCGAAAGACCTTTTTTCAGAGACCCGAGAGTGTATGCCAGCAACAGTTTCTACCCCGCTGAGGCTTTCCATGCTGCCGAACCACAACAGTTGCGTGGAGTCGATGTCATCCATCTGGGTGTCAGCCCCTTCCAAATCAATCCTGTGACGCGAGAGCTTGCTGTTCACCGCCAAATCGACATCGACATCCGTTTTGAAGGCGGCAACGGACATTTTGGCGACGACCGCCTGCGCTCACGCTATTGGGACCCCATCCTGAAGAACAACATCCTCAACTACGACTGCTTAGAACCTATCGACTACGACGCACGGATGCAGCAATGGACACAAAACCGGCTCACCGGCTGCGAATACCTCATCATCACCCCCGACAACGACGACTTCTACAACGCAGGAAAAGAACTCGCCAACTATCGCATCAAGCAGGGCATCCTCTCCAAAGCGATGAGAGTGACGGAAATTGAGAACCCTTTCGGACAAACTTCTCAGACCATAATAAAGCAATGGATCAGAAGTATTTACGCCAATTGGGACATCCCACCTGCGGCCATCTGCATCGTTGGTGAAAGCGGCAACAATCTCCAACAGTATGTGCCAGGATTCACGACGCCACACCCGAAAGACGACTTCATCACCTCCGACAACCCTTACGCCGACGTCAACGACGACTATCTGCCCGACATCTGCTTTTCGCGCATCCTCGCCCAAAACGCTTCGGAGCTGCCCGTCTTCTTTGGAAAAATCTATGAATACGAGTACAACAACCCTGTCACCGACCTCTATTACTACGGCCATCCACTGACCGCAGCCGGATGGCAAGACAGCAAATGGTTCCAACTCACCATTGCCACTATCAGCGGTTACCTGACCCAACACGGCAAGACGCCGGTACGCGTCAACGAGGTCTACACTGGAAGTGTGGGTGAAGCCTGGTCGACGGCGGCTGGCACAGCCTCGGTCGTCGACTACTTCGGTCCTGATGGCGTAGGCTACATCCCCGCCACACCTGCCGAGTTAGGTGGATGGACAGGGGGCACCGCCGACCAAGTCATCCACGCCATCAACCGCGGTGCTTATCTCATCCAACACCGCGACCACGGATGGAACACCAAATGGTATCAGCCTGAAATCTATACCACCGACTTCAGCAGCATCAACAACGTGAACAAGTTGACCTTCCTCATCTCCGTCAACTGCCGGACGGGCATGTACGACAATTCAACGACCAGCTTCATCGAAGCCCTCTCGCGCATGACACGTAACGGACTAAACGCTGGCATCGTGGGTGCCGTTGGTCCCACAGGCCAAACCTATTCCTTCGCCAACGACATTTTCCTTTGGGGCGTGTGGGACCTCTTCGACCCCACTTTCCTCCCCGAATACGGCCCCTTCGCCGCCCATTCCGACTCGTGGATGCCCGCTTTCGCCTGTGTCTCAGGCAAGTATTTCCTCGACACCCATGTCTTCCCCAGTGCTGACCAAAACATGTGTACCACCACCTTCAACACCTTCCACACCTTTGGCGATGCCTTCATCAGGCTGTTCACCGACGTGCCGCAAGCCATCAACACCACACACGATGAGAGCATCCAGTGTTTCTCGCCTTTCCACATCACTGCGCCCGAAGGCTCGCAAATCGCGCTGTCGTCCTATTTCGATAGGAAATGGCACATCCTCAACACCACTACCGGCACGGGAGAAGACCAAGTCATCACCGTTTTAGAGAATGTTCCCAGCGGCCCCATCCACCTCACCATCACGGGGCAGAACCTCATTCGTCTGGAAGAGGACATCCCGCTTGTGCCTTTCGATAGGCCTTTTGTCGTCGTCGACAGCATCACTATGAACGGCGCGGAGCTTGTGCTGCATTACAACCAGCCGGTCACCTCTGATATTAACGTGACCAACGTGGGTCTGCAAGGCTGCGACGGCGGCACGGTCACCTTGAGTTCCGAATCGGAGCAGCTGACCATCTCTCAAGGCGAGACTTCGTTTGACGCCTTAGAGTCCCATGCGAGTGAATACATCCCGGATGCCTTCCAATTGGCCCTCAGCGACGACATCTACGACAGGACCAATATTCCTTTCACGCTCACCACCCACTTCGGCGATGAAAGCTACACGCAAGAGTACAACATCGAGGTCGTGGCACCCAACATTATGATAGAGCTAATTGACATCGACGACTCCCAAGGCAACAACAACGGGCGGCTTGACCCAGGTGAATATGCCACCCTCACCTTCCGTGTGACCAACAACGGCCATTATCGCGCCGACAGCCCACGCATCTCGGTGACCGACGACGAAGGCTACATCCGTGTCATCACGCCCGAGACCACTTTATCTGACATTGAAGTCGACGGCCAGGACTTGGTCACCTTCGAGGTTTATGCCGAATACTCCTCTGGCGAAGTGACCTTTGTCCACCTCACGCTCCACGCGGCCGTCAATGGCTTGTGGTGGGACCAAGACATTCCATGTCCGGTAGGCTATGTGCTGGAAAACTTCGAAAGCGGTGCGTTCGATTCCGACTTTTGGTCCAACGACCCGTTGCATCCCTGGCGCGTTGTCGCCTCCGACCCCTACGAGGGGATGTACTGCGCCAAGTCGGACACCATCGACCATGACGAGAGCTCGCAGCTGACCTTGACCTTCACCTCAACGGAATCGGGGGAAATCCATTTCTTCCGCAGGATATCGAGCGAAGCCAACTACGACTTCCTCTACTTCTACATCGACGACGAGGAGATGGGACACTGGTCGGGCGAGCATTGGTGGACGGAGTTTGCCTATGCGACCACACCCGGACAGCACCTCTACAAGTGGGTCTATGCCAAAGACTATTCCGTCGATGGCGGCTCCGACTGTGCCTGGATTGACTACATCACGCTACCGCCCTATCTCGACGAGACCGCCGAGCAAGCCGAAGGACCGCTGGACATCCACCCCAACCCCACCACTGACCAAATCACCCTCGACTTGGAGCAAGACGGTGACTTCATCGTACAAGTATTCGACAACGAGGGACGGCTAATCATGGCGAAGCACAACCAGGCTGTGCTCTCCTTCAAGGGCCTAAAGGCTGGCATGTACCACATCGTGTTAGAGCAGAACGGACAACGCTGGAGCAGGAAAATCATTAAAATGTAGACTTTCAGTCCAAAAATCAGCATTTTAGCAGAAACGGCCCTCTTTATTCCAAAAAAGTGCGTATATTTACGCGCTTTTTTATTTTCAATAGGTTTACAAACTCAAAAAACAACTATACCATGAAATTCAAGTTCCGTACCCTACTCCTCTCTATCATGCTGCTTTCAGCCGTTGCAGTGCAAGCGCAGACGCGCGAATTCACCTTTAACAACACGGCTCAAAGCGAAGGCCTCTCCGTTGAGCAGAACACCCGTTCCAGCCTCACGATGCGCCACACGCTGAACCAAATAGCCATCACCACAATCACCGACAACGGCTACACGGGTGATGTCGTGCAAGGCGGCACGGGCATCGCGCTGCCCGCCAACGCCGGCGAACCCGACCTGCCGGCTTTCAGCCGCTTCGTCGCCATCCCCAACGGCGCCACCACCCATGTCGAGATGGGCCACCGCAGCATGACCACCATACAAAACGTCGACCTGCTGCCCGCGGCACCCATCAAGTTCGACACCGACGACAGCCCCAACACCTACGAGAAGGACTTGAGCATCTACCACAGGAACGCCTTCTTCCCCGAGCAACCCGTTACGGTCTCTGAGCCGTTCAGCCTGCGCGGCGTGCAGACCGTGGCCGTCATCGTGACGCCCTATCAATACAACCCCGTCACCAAAGAGCTGCGCGTATACGACGACCTGCAGTTTGACCTGCGCTTCGACGGCGGCAACGGTGAGTTTGGCGACACCCGCCTGCGCTCGCCCTACTGGGACCCCATCCTCATGCAGAACCTGGTCAACTACAACCAGCTGCCCGTCATCGACTATGAGGCCCGTATGCAACAATGGGTAAACAACCGTCCCACCGGCTGCGAATACCTCATCGTCATCCCCAACAACGAGAGCTTCCGACAATATGCTAACCAGTTGCGCGACTACCGCATCCAACAAGGCATCCTCACCGAGGTGAAGAGCCTCAGCGACATGGGTTGCAACAGCACCAACGACATGAAGTCCTACTTCCACAACGCGTACAACAGCTGGGACATCCCACCCGCGGCCGTGATGCTCCTCGGCGACCACAATACCAACATGAGCGTAGGCATCCCCGCCGAATACACTTTCCACTCATACGAGTACGGCAACTGCATCACCGACAACGGCTATGCCGACGTCACGGGCGACAACCTGCCCGAGATGGCCTTCTCCCGCCTCGTGGCCGCCAATGCCAACGAAGCCCAGATGATGGTGAGCAAGCAGTTGGAATACGAATACACCAACCCCAACTTGAATCCGTCGACCTACGACCAGCCCATCACCGCCTTAGGTTGGCAGACCGAGCGTTGGTTCCAGATTTGCTCCGAGGTCGTGGGCGGCTATTGGCGCAACCAAGGCAAGCACCCCGTGCGCATCAACGCCATCTACTCAGGCTATCCTGGTAACCAATGGTCGAGCAACCAAAACACCTCCATGGTGGTCAACTACTTCGGCCCCAATGGCTTAGGCTATATCCCACAGACCCCGAGCGAGCTCGGCGGGTGGACAGGCGGCACGGCTGGACAAGTGGTGCAAGCCGTCAACAACGGTGCCTTCCTCCTCCAACACCGCGACCACGGCTACTACCAAGGTTGGGGCGAACCCGATTTCAGCACCAGCCATGTGACCCAGATGAACAATGTGGGCAAAATGACCTTCGTCAACACCATCAACTGCCAGACCGGCACCTTCGACCACAACCCCGAATGCCTCATCGAGGCCTTCATGCGTCGCACCAGCAACGGACAGAACGCCGGTGCCGTGGGCTGCGTCGGCCCTACCCAGACCTCCTACTCTTTCGTCAACGATGCCTACGCTTGGGGTATGTATGACCAATACGACCCGCAGTTCATGCCCACCTATGGCCCCTATGCCGATTATGAGGGCAACTGGCGACCCGCCTTTGGCAATGTGGCCGGCAAGTATTTCCTTGCCCAAAGCAACTGGCCCTATAACCAGCAGAACAAAGCCATCACCTATAAGATGTTCACTGCCCACTGCGACGCTTTCCTGACGCTTTACACGCAGGTGCCAACCAGCATGAATGTCACCCACCCGACGCAAATCACATCTGCTACCACCAGCATCAGTGTCAGTGCCCCGCAAGGTGCAGTCATCGCCCTGACACGCGACAACAACATCCTCGCTGTGGCTACTGCCACCGGCAACGCACAAAGCATCACTTTCCAGGCACAACCTTCCAATACCAACATCACCATTGTAGCCACCAAACAAGACCGGCTTCGCTATGTGGGCAACATCCACGTCATCAACGAGCCTATGCTCACCGTGACCGAGGTCGTTCCCCACGACGCCAACGGCAACCAGCAACTCGAATACGGCGAACAGTCTTCGTTTGACATGGTCATCAAAAACACAGGCAACATGGCTTCATCGATAGCCAATGCCACCCTCTCCACCAGGACCTTGCAGTATGTCAGTATCAACGAGAGCACGGCCACCATACCTGCACTGGCTCCCAACCAAGCCACCGATTTGAATGAAGTGTTCGGCATCACCGTTTCCGATGCCGTGCCCAACGGGACCGACCTCGAGTTTACCCTCACCATGGTCAGCGAAGGCCACACGTGGACATCCCATTTCACCTTCGATGCCTACGCGCCCAACTTCCAGATCTCAGATATCATGACCATCAACGATGCCTCAGCCGACAAAGGCAATGGCAACGGACGTCTCGACCCAGGCGAGAACGCTGTGCTCATCTTCACCTACACCAACAACGGCGGAGCTGCAGCCAACAATGTGACGGCCATTTTATCCACGACTGAACAGCAGTACATCACCATCAGCAACCCCACTGTCACTCAGTCCACCCTCGATGCAGGCGAAACCGTTGAGGTAAGCTATCTCATAAGCGTGGCAGCCACCATGCCAAGAGGCGAAGAAGCCCACTTCATCTTGCATACCGAGGCAGGCAACTATGCGCGCGACTGCAATTTTGCACATCGTGTGGGTCTCGAGATTGCCAACTTCGAGAATGGCCTCGAAGGCTTCGAATGGGAGAACGACCCTGACCATCCGTGGACTGTCTCCACGGAGCACCATTCAGGCGAATTCGGTCTGCAATCGGGCACCATCGGCCTCAACGCCTCCTCGACGCTGACCTTGCATTTCGACGTGGAGAACGAGACCGACGAAATCCGTTTCTTCAGAAAGACCGACTGCCACACCAGCGACTACCTCAAGTTCTACATCGACGGCACCGAAGTCGGGTTATGGAACGGTGACCTCAACTGGCGCGAGATGGCCTACCCTGTCACCCAAGGCGAACACACCTTCACTTGGACCTACGTGAAAGATGGCAGCGGCACCGCTGGCAGCGACCGTGTGTATCTCGACGACATCCTCTTTCCCGTGCGTCACATCTCATTCGCCTGCAATGCCGGCGCCGACCAAGACCGCTGTTTTGAAGCCGCACAGTTGGAAGGCAATGTCATCGGCGGTGAGACTTTGCTCTGGACCACGGTGGGCGACGGCAGCTTCGACCATAACGACATCATCAACCCCGTATACACTCCTGGCGAGCAAGACCTGGCCAACAAGATGGTCGTGCTCACCCTCACCGCCACCAACGAAGCGGGCGAGACTCTCAGCGACAACGTCATCATCAACTATCACGAAGGCGCCAGCATCGTCATGGACGACGAAGGCAGCGTCTGCCAAGGCGAAGCCTTCCAAGCCAACGCCACTGTGAGCGAGACGGGGAGCGTCAACTGGACAACCAGCGGCGACGGCAGCTTCGACCGTCCCGACAACGTCAACGCCAACTATATCCCTGGCGAGCAAGACCTGGCCAATGGTCAAGTCACGCTGACGCTGAACGCCCTATCGAACTTTGGCTGTGGCGACGCCTCTCACGATTTGCTGCTCACCATCCATCCCTTGCAGCATACCGAAATCGACAGGGTCTCTTGCGGCACCTACCTCTGGAACGGCATCGAATACAGCGAGCCCGGCGACTACGAGCAGACCCTGCAAAGCGTCTACGGCTGCGACTCCACCGTGGTGATGCACCTCAGTTTTATCGACTACTACTTTGTTGAAACCGAGGAGACGGACTGCGGCGACTACGTATGGGCGGACCAAATCCTCCACCAAAGTGGCCAATACGAACACACCTTCGTTTCGATGCATGGTTGCGACTCTACCGTGGTGTTGAACCTGACTCTCTTTGACATTTCGAATACCGATTTCTCCGTCGATGCTTGCGAGAGCTATTTATGGGATCCTCACGGGCATGAGATTCTCTATACCGACCACGAAGACTTGGTATATAACCTCTCAGGCGTCTACCATCGCACCTACAGATCCCTTTACGGTTGCGACTCCATTGTCTCAATGCATCTGATGATTGAAAACGCACCTGTCCTTGAAGCCATCGATGGTGCCGCTGACGTTGACGTACGTCTCACGCCTTCAAGCACCTACACCACCCATGGAGGAGCGCCCTCACTCTACATTTGGAGCATCGAGCCACAAGAGGCTGGCAGCATCAACGCCGACTACAACACGGCCATCATCACTTGGAGCGAGACCTATAAAGGCGAAGCCACTATCAACGTGAAGGCTGAGAATGAATGCGGCGCATCAGAACTCTCGTTGACCGTCAACGTGAAGAACTCCACCGATGTGAACGAATACAGCATCCGTGCCACTATCTATCCAAACCCGACTGATGGCATCATCAGTATCACAGGCGAGAACCTGCGGCAAGCCGAGGTGACCAACATGCTCGGCCAGCGATTGTTCAGTGTGCAAGGCGAAAGTGATGTGCTTCGCATCGACATGATTTCGCTGCCTGTTGGTGTTTATTTCGTCACCATTACCGATGAGGAAGGACGGAAGTGCGTGCGGAAGGTGGTGAAAGAATGACAAAGGGGATTGCAAATCCCCATTTCGAGGCCGGCGGATTACAAATCCGCCGGAACGGCGGAAATAAAGAAAAAATGCCAAAATTTATATAGAAAAGGAAGAAATATTGCTTTTTCTATTAAATTTTTTGTAACTTTGCCGCCGATAAACAGGTAAGCATGACAAAGAATCCTTTGTTACAATATGGGAATGTGCCTGTCACCAGCAATCTTTTGGCGGCTTGTTATGACGGATTGAAGGAATCGAACAAGAAGGTGCAGGCTTTGGAAAAGGCAGGCGATCTCATTCGTTTGAGGCGCGGCCTGTATGTGGTCAATCCCGAATTGAGCGGAAAAGACATCAACATGCCGCTATGCGCCAACCATATCTACGGGCCTTCATATGTCTCGTTGCGTTGGGCCTTGCGTTGGTACGGACTGATTCCGGAAAGCGTGTTCCGGATGACATCGGTCACCTTACGAGCGTCAAAAACCTTTGAGAATCCCCTGGGTTGCTTTGATTATTTTAAGGTGGATTCCAAGTATTTCCCCATAGGGATTAGAATGGTTGCCGACGATGGCGTCAACTACCTCATGGCCTCTCCAGAGAAGGCCTTGTGCGACTTGATCCAATACGACAGCTATCTTCCCGCAAAGTCGGTCAAAGGGCTGATACGCTATTTGGAGGAAGACATTCGCTTCGACATGGACGAACTTGCACGTTTCGATGTGAATATCATCGAGGAATGTGCAGATAAGGGAAGCAAGAAGTTAATATTGAACAACTTAATAAAGATTATCAAGAAATGACGATTTACGAAGAAATGCTTGCCCGTTACCATCAAGAGCACGGAACAGCCTCACCTAATGCAGTTCACGAGGTGATGCAGCAAATCGCTTTGGCGGGACTGAACCGAGGTGGTTTTTTCGACCACGCGGCTTTTTATGGCGGCACCTGTCTGCATCTTTTCCATGGACTTCCCCGTTTTTCGGAAGACATGGACTTCTCTTTGATTGAAAAGCGAGACGACATCCATCTAGAGGATTATTTCCCGTCCATAATCACAGAGTTTCAGATGGCTGGTTTGGATGTGTCAATCGTGAAAAAGGAGAAAAAGGCTTTTGGTCGAGTGGAGTCGGCGTTTTTGAAGGAAAACACAGAAGCTTACGAAATCAAATTCCAGACCAAGAAGACAGTTAAGGTGAAGATTGAACTCGACACCGACCCGCCTTTGCAGTTTGAAACAGAGCAAAAGCTTTTACTTCAGCCTTACTCTTTTATGACACGATGCTTTGTTTTGCCCGACCTTTATGCAGGCAAAATGCACGCGCTGGTCTACAGGGCCTGGCAAAAGCGCATCAAAGGCCGCGACTGGTACGATTTTGAATGGTATGTCCGCAATAACATTCCTTTGGATTTCAATCACTTGCAAGCGAGAATCAAGGAGTTCAATGGAAAAACGGTTGACAAGGACACTTTTATGCAGCATTTGCGTGAACGGCTTGCTTCGACCAACATTGACCTTGTGAAGACAGATGTACTGGATTTCATCTCAAACCCACACGAACTCGACATTTGGAGCAACGCGTATTTTCTCCAATTGGCCGAAAGGATAAGATTTGTTTGAGCATTTTTCATACTTTCAAACGTATGATGTCACCGATGAGGAAGGACGGAAGTGCGTGCGGAAGGTGGTGAAGGAATAAAAATACCACCCAAAAACGACGCTTTGAAGCAAAAAAATCAGCCTTTAAGGTGAAAAAACCTTCATTATTCCAAAAAAGTGCGTATTTTTACGCGCTTTTTTAATTTAAATAGGTTGTCGAGCAGAAAACACAACCGCAGTAAACATTTGGTAATAATCTTCTAAACTAACTGACAGATATGAATAAACTTACGAAAATCACCTTGTTGGCCTTGTTACTGTTTTTGGCCCTACCGATGAGACATTTCGCCCAAACACCCTACAGGCAATATGCCGAGGATGGAGTCTTGTTGGATTTCTCTCAAATTGAAGACTTCTATTTTAGGATATACTTGCTCTACAACCTCAACCAAAACGACCAGTTCCTACTGACCCAAAACGAGGAATGGGGGCAATTCAGCATCAATTCAAGCGAGGGAAGCGGCATCACGAACTTTTACGATGCCTTTGAAACGTATTACAACAATGCCTATACGGATTTCAGTTTCCTCTCCAAGACCGACTTAGATGACCAGGTGCCCAACTGGAAAAACTGCATTCCCGACGCCCAGTTCCTTTCGATGATGATGGATATCGTCATGCGTAGCAATAGGCCCGTCAACAACCACTGCGTCGATTCTGACCCGTTCTGCACCTCGGATGTCATCACCTTTGCCGCCGCCACCACTTCCCAAACGGCTAACCAATTGGAAGGTACCACTTTGGAAGACGGCTGCATATACTCATCCTACAATCCTTCATGGTTCCACATGAGGATACAAACTGCGGGTCAGTTCATCATCCACGCGGAAGGTCACGACCCCAACAACGGCACGAACAGAGACATTGACTTCTGTATCTGGGGACCTTACACCAACCCCACCACCCCTTGTGTGGCCCAATTGACCGCAGACAAAATCATCGACTGCTGCTACTCGACCAGTTATTCAGAAGATATTTATCTTGGCTATCAACCCTCTACGCATACACATGGCGGATCGGGCCACGGAACAATATATTACCACATGCCCGAAGTCGGCGAGTACTACATCTTAATGATTACCAACTTCTCGCAGCAGCCCTGCACCATCTCTTTCACCAAAACACCAAACTCAGGTCCTGGCGAGACCGACTGCGGCATCCTTCCTGGTGTGGTCACCAACGACGGCCCCTATTGCGTTGGCGAGACCATCCATCTGAGCGTCAATACACAAGAAGGTGCCACCTATAGCTGGACAGGCCCCAATGGTTACACTTCAAACCAGCAAAACCCCAACCGCCCGAACTGCACCTTGAGCATGGCTGGTACTTACACCTGCACCACCACCGTGGGTTCGCAATCCACCACGGCCTCTACTGAAGTCATCATCTATCCCATGCCTACAGCCAACTTCAACTTCACCACCGTCTGCGCAGGCACACCCACCCAATTCTCCAGCACCTGCACCACCAATCCTGCAGGACAGCAAATCCAAAGCTACAACTGGAACTTCGGTGACGGCCAGACAGGTACGGGGCCGAACCCCACCCATACCTATGCCAACCCAGGCACCTATCAAGTGATACTTGCCGTGAGTTGCGGTGGACACTGCACCAGCCAAATCACCAAGAGCGTCAGTGTTTACGGACAACCCACTTCCAATTTCACTTATACCACCGTCTGCAAAGGCACTCCGACACAGTTCACCAGCACTGCGACGCCTCCTCAAGGGCAGCAGATCAACAGCTACCAATGGAACTTCGGTGACGGCCAGACAGGGAGCGGACAGACGGTCAGCCACACCTACGCACAGGCAGGCAATTACCAAGTAACCCACACCGTAGGAGTTGGCAATGGTGACTGTAACGGCACGATTACGCAGACTGTACCAGTATATGCTACCCCCGCTCCTACCGCCACTGCCCAACCTCCCGTTGTCATCTATGGCGGCGTTGCTACCCTTACGGCCAATGCAGGTACGACAGGCTCATTTACCTTCCACTGGGAACCTGCCGACAAAGTGGTCAACCCCAACAACCAGACCACGCAAACCGTTCCCCTGCAAGCCACTACTACCTTCACCTGCACCGTCACCAATCCTGAAGGCAACTGCACGGGCTCGACACAAGTCACCGTCAGCATCGACGGCTCCAATATGACTGCCATGGCCACTGCTGACCAGACTGAACTCTGCGAAGGCGAGTCGACCACGCTCCACGCCCAACCCGCTGGCGGTACGGGCAACTACACCTTCAACTGGACACCCGCCAGCACCTTGAACAACCCCAACATTCAGCACCCTGTGGCCACACCACCTGTCGGCGTCACCACCTACACCTGCCATGTCAGCGACGGACTGAGCTCACAGGATGTCACCGTCACCATCAGGGTCTATCCCAACACGGAAGCCGACGTGTATCAAACCATCTGCGAAAACAGCACGTACAACTTCTTTGGCGACATGCTTCAAGTACCAGGCGTATATAACCACACCATCCAGACATCACATGGCTGCGACAGTATCATCCATCTGCATCTAAGCAACTGGGACACCTACGAGACACCCATCACCCGCCATTTCTGCGAAGGCGAAAGCTACGATTTCTTTGGCACTCCGCTGAACGCGGCAGGCACCTACTATCACACCTTGGAGTCAATACACGGCTGCGACAGCGTCATCAAACTCAACTTGGTCCAAGACCCGATTTACGAATTAGATCTTTACGAATCCACTTGCGAAGGCGGCCCTGGCTACCACTACAACGGAGATTATCTGCAACCCAGTCCCTATCCTTACGTCTATGTGTTTGAATCCGTTTTGGGTTGCGACAGCATCGTTTCCCTCCATGTAGCTGAAGCCGAATACAACTCCAAGACCTACAATGTTTCGCTCTGCGCCGAGCAGTATACTTGGGGTTCAAATCATGTAACATATTATGAGTCAGGAACCTATTATGACACCTTATCCTTCCCCAACTCTTGCGACAGCACCCTGGTCCTCAACCTTGAGCTGAGACCGAGCTTCCAAGACGATATCTACATGACCAGCTGCGACTCCTACCAATGGTATAACGAGGCTTATAATGTGAACATGAACTTCTCATCGAGTACCGTATACACACATCACTACGTCAACAGCTACGGTTGCGACAGCGAGGTCACACTCCATCTCACCATCAACGACCATGACGATACTGAATTTACGGTTAGCGACGATGAAAACTGCAACGAGTTTTTCTGGGATCCGCAAGGCCATGATATCATTTATACTGACCACGATGACCCCGTATACAACATTTCGGGAACCTATCACCGCACCTACTTGAACCATTTGGGCTGTGACAGTTTGGTCACCATGAACGTAAAGTTCCAGTACACGCCTAACCCCACCGAGATCTATCCTATGGATGCCACCAATAATGCACCGCACTGGGTGGTCACGGCCACGGAGTTCCAAATCAACTCCTATGACTTCAACTTATGGGACACCAACCCGAACTGCAGATGGGACACTGTCACCTGGACCTGCGACGAGGCACCCAATTGGATCCTTGAGCCTTTTGGTGACAGAGGCCAATGCTGCAAGATGTATGTGTTGAACTGGGTTGATGATACTATTTGGCTTAAGGCTCATGCCTTCAACCGCTGTGCTCCGCCTCAAGGCATTGAACAGAAGTATTGGTTCAAATGCTCATTCTATGGTGTGGAGGAAAATGAAAGCAGCTTAGCCAACTTCGATGTCATCCCCAACCCCAACAACGGACAGATGCAACTCAACTTCGAGTACCTAACCGGCAAGGTCAACATCAAGGTGTACGACATGAAGGGCTCGCTCATCGACAGCTTTGAGACCTACAACGGTAACGGGCCTAGCTCGCATCTCTATACGATGAAGAACAATGTGGACGGCATCTACTTCTTCGTCGCCACCAGCAAGGAAGGCACTGTGGCGAAGAAGGTGGTCATCCAACGGTAATCCGACGAACACATTAGTGTTTTCACCTTAATTGAAACAACTATGTTTAACTTGAAGAAACTCTTAGTGGCAAGCCTCATGCTATTTGTCCTGCCACATATGCTACACGCCCAACAGCCCAAGCTCATCAAGGTGTCAGAGTTCGGTGTATCCCATATCAAGACCATCGAAGAGCGTGTCTTTTTGGTTCACAGCATCATGGAGAAAGGCTACTACTGCTTCAGCAATGCCGACGTGCCTGGCACCATCGATGTGTACATGGACAACGACGCATCGGACGAGCTTTCGGATTTCGACTTTTTCTTCGACAATGTGCTCTATGAGCAGCTCAACGAGTTCAGCCAATTGGACAAGAACGAACGCGGCGAGCTTTTTGTCCAATGGCGTCAAGGCATTGACGATGAAGTGTTCAGGACTTTGTATGAAGACTTCACGCGAGGCCTAAGGACGGAGAATGCCACCTGCGAGACCGCATTGCCGTTTTGCACCAACATGGGATTGTATGTGTTCCCTGCCGGCGTCAACTCAGGCTCACCTTGCGGCGACACTTATAACGCCCAATGCTCCGAACCCTATAAATGCACTGGAGCACACCAAGGTCAAGATAACTGCCTCTCCACGGCGCCCAACCCAGCCTTCTATTACATGCGAATCGACGAGCCAGGCAACCTCAACATCTACATGTACACCACTCCCCCCGAAGACCTTGATTTCGACTGTTGGGGACCCTTCGAAGACATGAACACGGCTTGCGACCTCCTCTCCTGCAGCAATATGGTGGATTGCAGCTACAGCGCCGACCCCACAGAACACTGTCACATCAACGGCGCCCTAACAGGACAATATTACATCCTGCTGATTACCAACTACTCCAACAGCCCTTGCAACATTTCTTTTGAGAATGTAGGCACAGGCACCACCGACTGCAGCATCCTGCCTCCTTTAGTGAGTGGTGGCGGCCCTTACTGTGTCGGCGAGACCATCCATCTAACTGCACAAAACCAGCCGGGTGCCACTTTCAGTTGGACAGGACCTAATGGTTTCTCTTCCACCGAACAGAATCCTTCCATTCCAAACTGCACCATGGAGATGGCTGGCATTTACACCTGCACCATCACCATTGGCGACGAATCGAGCAGCGCAGAGACCGAATTTGTTGAGGTGGATGCCATGCCTTCCGCCGACTTCACTTTCACCTCGGCTTGCGAAGGCGACCCAATTCAGTTCACCAGCACCTCGACCACCAATCCGACCGGACAGACCATTACGAACTTTGAATGGGACTTCGGCGACGGCCAAACTGCCAGTGGCGAAACCGTCAGTCACGCCTTCGACCATTACGGCGACTATGAAGTGACCCTCACCGTGAGTACGGGTCAAGGGGTCTGCACCGACCAAAAGACCATGACGGTAGCCGTTTATGCCATCCCTCAATTCAATGTCTCAGCCACACCGTCCTCGGTCATCTATGGTGGCATCGCCACCCTCACGGCCATTGTGGAAACGCCTGGCAACTTCACCTATCATTGGGAACCTGCCAACATGGTGACCAACCCTAACAGCCAGACGACACAGACCGTTCCCATCACATCACCACAGGTTTTCACCGTGACCGTCACCAACGAGTTAGGCGGTTGCAGCAGCTCGACTCCAGTGACCGTCAGCATGGCAGGCTCCGACTTGACCGCCACCGCCACCGCCGACCAATACGAGATTTGCGAAAACGGATCGACGACACTCCACGCCTTGCCCATGGCTGGCACGGGCAACTACACTTACAACTGGTCGCCCGCCAACTTGCTTAACAGCACTACCTCGCAAAATCCTTTGGCCACGCCTCCCGTCGGCACTACTACCTTCACCTGCATCGTGAGCGACGGCATGACCGAGCAAGAAATCAGTGTCACCATCCTTGTGCGTGCCCATGAAGAATCGGACAGGTATGAATCCATCTGCGAGAATGGCTCCTACGACTTCTTCGGTCAAATCTTAACCGAAACTGGTGTGTATAGCCACACCTTACAAAACCAGTTCGGATGCGACAGCATCGTACATCTTCATCTCTCCTTCAACGCACTCGATTCAATCGAGTTTACCGTGAGTGACGCAGAGAACTGCAACTTCTACTTCTGGAATCCACAAGGTCATGTGTACACTACCAATGATGCCATCGATCCAGAAGACCATATCTACACCGAGTCGGGCGAGTATCATCGCACCTACTCGAACCATTTGGGCTGCGACAGTCTGGTGACCATGAAGGTGCATTTTGACTACACCCCTACTCCCACTGAAATCTACCCCATGGACCTTGAAAACACAGCTCCTCACTGGGTGGTCACCGCCACCGAGTTCCAAATCAACTATTACGAATTCAATCTTTGGGACACCAACGAGTACTGCTATTGGGATTCCGTCACTTGGAACTTTGCGGAGCCCAACCATTGGGTGCTTGAACCTTTTGGCGACAGGAACACCTGTTGCAAGATGTATGTGCTGGAGCAAATCGAAGACACCGTTTGGCTGGAAGCCCGCGCCTTCAACCGTTGCGCCCCACAAGGCATCGTGCAACGCTATTGGTTTGTATGCTCATTCTATGGCATAGAAGAGGACGGCCCTTCGACAGGCTTAGGGACCTCCAACTTTGAGGTCGTTCCCAATCCTAACAATGGTCAGATGCAACTCCGTTTCGAATACCTCAGTGGCAAAGCCAACATCAAGGTGTATGATTCGAGGGGCATGCTCATCGACAGTTTCGAGACCTACCACAGCGACGGTCAGTTCACCTATCCTTACGACATGAAGACAACTGCGAATGGCATCTATTTCTTCGTGGTCACGAACAAGGAAGGCACCATTGCCAAGAAGGTCGTCATACAACGATAATCGGTTCTTGTAGAGACGGTGTGCACACCGTCTCTACCAATATTTGTTTTTCATGAAGCGTTTCAGGTTTGTTGTCATAGCATTTCTCATTCTTTGCATCAGCCTTCCATCGGCTTGGGCGCAAAACACCTCCACACAAGGCAAGGAGTTTTGGCTGTCGTTTATGCACAACGGGTTCAAGGACCATGACCTTGGCGGTTGGGTCATCAATCAGGTGCTCATCAGCGCCAAGCGCGACTGCTCGGGCACCATCTCCAATCCCTTGACAGGTTGGACCACGGATTTCAACGTCAGAGCCAACAGCATCACAACCGTTGAAATACCTGAGAATCAAGGCTATCATGCAACTAATATCTACGAGACCATCGCACAAAAAGGCATCAAGGTGCAGGCCGATGACACCATCTCGGTCTTTTGCACCAACATCGCCTACGTTTCCTTTGATGCTTCATTTGTGCTTCCCGTTGAGAGCTTAGGCGACGAATACATCATCCAGAGTTATGACCAGTCGCGCGACGGCAGTACCAATGCCTATGTCTACAACAACGAGACCAGTGCTTTCCTCATCGTGGCCACCGAAGACAACACGGTAATCGAAATCACCCCCTCTGTGGCTACTTTAGGAGGTCGCCCTGCCAACGAAACCTTCAGTATCACGATGAACGCGGGCGAGACTTATCATCTTAGGTCAGTGCGCTATGGCTCAGAACGTGATTTGAGCGGCACTCATATCCTCGCCGCCGACTGCAAGCGCATCGCCGTCTTCAACGGCAACACCGTCACCTGCATCCCCATCACCCAAGGCAACGGCTACGACCATGTGTTTGAGCAGGCCATGCCCTTGCGCTCGTGGGGCAAAAACTTCGTGGTGACCAGCTCCCGAAACCGCAGACGCGACTTCATCAAAATCACCTCCAGCGCCAACGACAACGCCGTCACCATGAACGGCGAGCCGTTGATTACCTTGAACGCGGGACAGTCGCACACCTTCTCCATGCTTGAGACGGAAGGCTCGTGTTTCCTTGAAGCCACCCAGCCCTGTGCCGTGTATCTTTACAACAACTCGAGCTACGACCGCTTTTTGGGCGACCCCTCGATGGTTTGGATAGCCCCCGTGGAGCAACGCATCAACGACGTGACATTCTCCACCTTCGACCATCCCAATATCAATATCGAGACCCACAGCGTCAACATCATCGTCAATGCTGAAGACATCGCGAATGTGTATTTTGACGAGCAACAGGTCTCGCCCCTGCTCTTCGCCCGCGTCAACGGCACCGATGACTACAAGTTCACCCGCATGGACATCACGCACGGCGTGCACCGCATCACCTGCGCCAACGGCTTCAACGCGCATGTCTATGGTTTTGGCGACGCCAAAGGCTATGCTTATCTGGTAGGCTCGAATGCCATCAACCTAAGTTCCAGCCTCACCCTCAACGACGAACCAGTACTACCCAACGAAAGCTATACCTATTGCGCCCATCAGCCCATCACCTTCAAAGTGGATGTCAACCTACCCAATTACGAACTGCTTTGGGACTTTGGCGACGGCACCACCAGCAACGAGAACCCCGTTGTCCACACTTATGAGAATGGTAGTATATACAATGTCTCGTTAGCCATCACCACCGATGAAGGCGGTTGTACCGGCTCATCAAGCAACACCACCAATTTCAGTGTAGATGCCAGACAACAATACATCATCGAAAGCGATGAAGTCTGCGCTGGTGGACTCTACTCAGGATATGGTTTCAGCAACGTGCATATCAACAATGACACCATTTTGGCTCGCTTACAGGACAATCCGATTCACGACGAATGCCAAGACTCGGTGTTGGTTTATATCACCGCGCATCAGAACTATCACATCCCAATCAACGACAGCCGCTGTTGGCAAGGCGAGCCAGGCGTGTATGACGCTCATGGCTTCAGCTTCGTTTATGACCAACCTGGCACCTACGACCGTCAGCTCAGCCTCCAAACCATCGAAGGCTGCGACAGCATCCTCAACCTGCATCTCACCGTAGCCGACCAGATCACCTACGAGTTCGATCATCACGAATGCGGCAATAGTTACGTATGGGACGGGCAAACCTACTCTGCTTCAGGCGACTACGAACGCTATTATACCTCACCAGGCGGCTGCGACAGCATCGTAACGATGCACCTCACCATGGGAATGCCTCAATACACCAGCTTCGATACTATCACTTGCGGCACCTTCCATTGGAACGGACAAGAATACACCACCACAGGCAGCTACGAGCAGCTTTTCACTACCTACGATGGCTGCGACAGCATCGTGACATGCCACTTGTTGCTAAGCGGCAACGTGGAAGGCACGACCACTGAAGTATCGGAATGCGACTCCTACCATTGGTTGGGGACAGACTACACCGTGTCGGGCCTATACGACAAGACCTTGTCGACTGTACTGGGTTGCGACAGCACCGTCCACCTCAACCTTTATTTGGATTACACCCCTGACCCCACCGACATCTATCCCGCTGACCCAGCCAACACCGCGCCACACTGGGTGGTGACGGCGACCGAGTTCCAAATCAAATCTTATGACTTCATGTTTTGGGACAACAACAGCATCTGTCAATGGGACTCCATCACTTGGGCCTTTGAAAACCCTGAGGTGGATTGGGTGCTTGAACCTGACTCTACCACGCATCCTGAGGGGAAAAACTGCAGAATATATGTCTTGAGCCAAGTGGAAGACACCGTTTGGCTGAAAGCAAAGGTTTACAACAAATGCAGCCCTCAGGGCATCGAACGCCGGTATTGGTTTATTTGTTCATTCTATGGTTTGGATGAGGACAGCCCTTCGATGGGCTCAGGGACCTTTGAGGTCATACCGAATCCCAACAACGGGCAAATGACGCTGAATTTCAACCATTTCACTGGCCATCTCGATGTGCGTGTCTACGACATGCGCGGTGTACTCATCGACCAATTCCAAACATATAATACAGAAGATCACTACACATTGGCCTATCATTGCAAAGCCCTGAAGAAAGGCATGTATTGCTTCGTTGTCACTAACAAAGAAGGCACTGCAACTAAAAAAGTCATCATCCACTAAACGACAGTTATTTTCCACACTTTAGATACACCTAATATACTATACTAAGACTTATCCACTCTCAATCACTCGCGTCATGAAACGCGTCCGGAACATAGTATCGCTTATCATGATGTTGGCTTTGGCATCACAAACGGCTCTTGCGCAAGATGCCACCACACAGGGTAAGGAATTCTGGCTCTCATTCATCGGCAACGGATTCAAGTATCACCCCGATGTACCTTCACAGGGTTGGGTACGCGTTCAGTTGTTGGTCAGTGCCAAAAGGGATTGCGAAGGCACCATCACCAATCCCAACACGGGTTGGACGCACAACTTCAACGTGGAAGCCAACAACATCTTCTCCATTGACCTTGAAGAAGAACAAGTTTATGTTGAATGCAGTGAGTATGAGCAGGTGGTCAACAAAGGGCTGATTATCACCACTACTGACACCGTCTCCGTTTATTGCGCCAACATAGCGACCTACTCATTTGACGCTTCTTACGTACTGCCCACCCCTGGCTTGGCCGACGACTATATCATCCAAACCTACGATCAATCGACTGGTTCCTACGACCCCTCGAGTGCCTTTGTCATCGTGGCGACAGAAGACAACACCACCATCGATATCACACCCTCTGTGAAAACCCTCAGCGGAAGACCCGCAAATCAGGAGTTCAGTATCATGCTGAACAGAGGAGAGGCCTACCAACTGCGTTCCAACATGGACTATTATGGCAGCCGTGACCTAAGCGGCACCCGCGTCACTGCCCGCAACTGCAAGAAGATTGCTATCTTCAACGGCAACAACCTCACCTTGATTCCTACCTCAGCCTTCAGCGACTCCGACTGTGTTTTCGAGCAAGCCATGCCCTTGCGCTCGTGGGGAAAAAAGTTTGTCGTGACCAGCTCACTCGACCGAAATGAGGATTATGTCAAAATCACCTCTTCTGCTGACGATAATGTCATCCTCAAAAACGGTGTCCCGTTTCGCACGCTTGATGCCAACGAGTCTTATACCTTCAGGCTGAGCAGCAACGACAAGTCATGTTACCTTGAAGCCACTCACAGCAGTGCGGTGTATTTGTTCAATACCAGTTCGAACGGTTCGGGCAACGGAGCCCCTTCGATGGTGTGGATTGCGCCCATCGAGCAGCGCATCGACGAAATCACCTTCTCTACTTTCGATTACAATCACACGAACGTCAATATCAGCAAACACTATGTGAACATCATTGTTGAAAGCCAGGACATCGGTCAGGTCTATTTCGACAATGCACTGTTGCCCGCTAACCAATTTGAGCCTGTAGACGGCAACGACCAATACAGTTTCTATCGTCAAAGAATCAATCATGGTGTCCATCATCTAAGCTGCCCCAACGGCATCAACGCACACGTCTATGGCTTCGGCGATGCCCGAGGCTACGCCTACATGGTGGGATCGAAAGCTGCCGACCTTTCCACCACCATCGTCATCGATGATGTCGCCATCCATCCTAACGACACGGTCAGCAACTGCACATTGGAGCCTGTGACTTTCTATGCCGACATCAACCTGAGCGAATACGACCTGCTTTGGGAATTTGGCGACGGCACGACCAGCACAGACAACCCTACCGTCCACAGCTATGGCGACCACAATCTTTATGAAGCCAAACTCACTGTCACCACTGAAGAGAACCCCTGCGGCGGCTCATCCACTTCCAACACAACCCTATTCTACATCGATTCGCGGCGCGACCCCGACATGAACTACACCGATTTCATCTGTGCTGGTGAGTTGTATTCAGGCTATGGCTTCAGCAATATCCTCATTACCAGCGACACCACTTTAACCCGAGAACAGCCCAGTCCCCTCAACCCCGACTGCACGAGCTTGGTCAACGTGGCCATCAGCTGCTTCCCCGTGAGCGACACCACCATTACCGACCTTGTGTGTTTCAAAGGGCCCAGCACCTATACCGAAAACGGATTCAACTTGTATTATGACAGCCCAGGGTCATATACTGATTCGCACATTAGCACCAATCAATACGGTTGCGAGAGGCTTGTTCACTTGATCCTTGAAGTGGGTGAAATCATCGACACCGAGGTCCAAACCGAAAGCGGGCATTGCGACTATTTTGAATGGAACGGTAATATTTACAACGCTTCAGGACATTACGCCGACACTATACCCAATGCCGACGGTTGCTACACCATCAACCACCTTGACCTCGAATTGGAATATACCCCGATGCCCACCGACATCTATCCCGTCGACACCTCCAACACAGCCCCCCACTGGGTGATCACCGCCACCGAGTTCCAAATCAGAGATTACGAATTCATGCTGTGGGACAACAATCCTGTCTGCCATTGGGACACTGTGGTCTGGAGTTTTGAGGACGATGTTTCATGGGTGTTGGAACCTTTGGGCAACGATGGAAAGCATTGCAAGATATATGTGCTTGGCCCAGTGGACGACACGGTTTGGCTCAATGCCAGAGTGTACAACGATTGCCTTCTCGAGGGCGTTGAACGCCGATATTGGTTTGTTTGTTCGTTCTATGGAATTGATGAGGACGATCCTTCGACAAGCTCAGGGACCTTTGAGGTAACACCCAATCCCAACAACGGTGAGATGACTTTGCATTTCAGCCCATTCGCACAAAAGGCTTACGTGCGCGTCTATGACATGCGCGGTATGCTTATCGACCATTTCCAAACCGATGATACAACGGTATCCTATCACAATCCATCGCTGGCACAAGGCATGTATTTATTTGTTGTCACCAGCAAAAACGGTACTTTAAGCAAAAAAGTAATTATACATCCATGAAACGACTGAAGAACTCCATATTGCTATTTCTCTTGCTTGCGTCGCTCACGCTTCCATCCCGTGCTCAGGATGTCACTACCCAAGGCACCGAGTTTTGGGTATCGTTTATGAGTAACGGCTACAAAGACCGTTGGGATGAGACATGGCTGCGCATACAACTGCTCATCAGCGCCAAAGACGCATGCAACTGCACCATCACCAATCCGCGCACAGGCTGGCAACGGTCTTTTGACCTCGAAGCCAACAGCGCCTATCTATTAGACGAAATCGAGGAGCAACAGGCTTACATTGAGATGTACGAAGCCGAAATGGTCATGGACAAGGGCCTCCTCATCACTGCTACAGATACCGTTTCCGTGTATTGTTCCAATATCGCGGTATTTTCTTTCGACGTATCTTACGTCATGCCCACTGAAAGTCTGTCCGATGATTACATCATCCAGACCCCCGACCAAACCAACACCCGCGACATCGAAACCAGTGCGTTTTTGATTGTTGCCACAGAAGACAACACCACGATTGACATCACCCCTGCTTGTTCCACCTTAAGAGAAAGACCAGCGGGAGAAACCTTCACCATCACCATGGACAGGGGGCAAAGCTATCAAGTCAGGTCGAACAAAAGTTATACTGAGTCCCGCGACTTGAGCGGCTCACGCATCACGGCCAGAGATTGCAAGAAAATCGCCGTGTTCAACGGCAGCAACCTCACCGGAGTACCCCTCTCGTCATCATACGATTTCGACTGCGTTTTCGAACAGGCTATGCCCGTCCATTCTTGGGGAAAGCATTTTATCGTCACCTCTTCCTTAGACCGCGACCAAGACTACGTGAAAATCACTTCATCGACTGACAACAACGAAATCCTCAAAAACGGCCAACCTCTTTGCAACATAGACGCCAACCAGTCGTACGAGTTCCCTTTAAGCAGCGACGACAAATCCTGCTATCTGGAAGCCAGCGGAAGCTGTGCCGTGTATTTGTACAATACGAGTGCTCCCAATCACGGCAACGGTGCCCCATCCATGCTTTGGATTGCCCCGCTTGAACAGCGCATTGACGAGATTACCTTCTCCACCTTCAATTACGAGCACCCCGAAGCAAACATCAATGTGCATTATTTGAACGTCATTGTGCACAAAGACGATGTCGGGCATGTCTATCTTGATGGCGAACTACTACCGGTTTCCCTATTTGAGCCTGTGACAGGCAACGATGATTACTGTTTCTACCGGAATTCTATCCAACATAGTGCACATCATCTCGCTTGCAAAAAAGGATTGAATGCTCACGTTTATGGTTTCGGACAAGCAAGAGGCTATGCCTACATGATAGGATCAAAAGCAAGACCCCTTAATTCATCTGTTGTCATCAATGATTTAGCCATATTCCCTAACGACGACTTCCAGTATTGTATTGATGAGCCCATTACCTTCGAAGCCGAAGTGAACCTTCAAAATTACACGTTGATGTGGGACTTCGGCGACGGCACGACCAGCACCGAAAACCCTGTCACCCACACTTACAACGACAAGCTCATCTACACGGTCAGCCTCATCGTTTCCGGAGAAGAAATCAACTGCCAAACGGCGGTTTCCGACACCACCTTGTTTTATATAGACGCCACACAACAATACATCATCGAGAACGATGAAATCTGTGTCGGTGAGTTGTATTCAGGTTACGGGTTCAACGATGTGCTCATCAACAACGACACCATTTTGGCTCGGATGCAAGATAACGCCAGCTTCCCCGAATGCAAGGACAGCCTCTTGGTCTACATCACGGTATATCCCCAATACCACATCCCCATAAACGACAGCCAATGCTGGCATGGCACGTCAGACATCTACAGAGGCCACGGCTTCAGTTTTGAATACGATCATCCAGGCGAATACGATCGTCAGCTTATCCTGACTACTGCCAACGGTTGCGATAGCATCGTCTCCTTGCACCTCACTGTGACCGACCAAATCGCCCATGAAATCGAGCACTACGAATGCAGCAACAGCTTTGTTTGGGACGGAACCATCTACAACACGTCAGGCATCTATGAGAAAACATACGTTTCATCAAGCGGTTGCGACAGCATCGTCACGCTGCACCTCACCTTAGGTATACCACAACATACCAGTTTCGACACCATCACCTGTGGCATCTTCCATTGGAATGGGCAAGACTACACTGTTCCAGGCGACTATCAACAGCATTTTACCACTATTGACGGCTGCGATAGCATCGTCGATTGCCACTTGACATTTGGCAGCGACGTGGTAGGCACTACCACCGAAGCATCGGAATGTGATTCTTACTATTGGTTAGGTACAAACTACACCGAGTCAGGACTTTACGAAAAGACCTTGTCGACCGTTTCGGGTTGCGACAGCACCGTCTACCTCAACCTCAGCCTGCGATACACCCCCGATCCGACAGACATCCGTCCCGCTGACCCAAGCAATACGGCACCCCACTGGGTAGTTACCACCACGGACTTCGAAATCCAAGGATACGAATTCATGTTGAAGGACAATAATCCTGCCTGCCATTGGGACACCGTGGTTTGGAGTTTCGAGAATGACATTCCTTGGGAATTGGAGCCTTTGGGCGACAAGGGAAGCCACTGTAAGGTTTATGTACTACATCAACTGGAAGACACGGCATGGCTTAACGCCAAAGTTTACAACAACTGTTTTCCTGATGGCATCGAGCGCCGCTATTGGTTAGTAAGTTCGTTCTATGGCATCGAGGACGGCGGCGCTTCGACAGGTTTAGGGGCTTTCGAGGTAACGCCCAACCCCAACAACGGCGAGATGACTTTACATTTCGGCCAATTCGCACAAAAGGCTGACGTGCGCGTCTACGATATGCGTGGCGTGCTCATCGACCACTTCCAGACCGATGAGACGACGGTATCCTATCACTGTCCGTCGCTGGTGCAAGGCATGTATTTATTTGTAGCCACTAATAAAGACGGCATCATTAACAAAAAAGTAATTATCCAGCCATGAAACAACTAAAAAACTTCCTATTGCTTTTTCTCTTGCTTGCATCGCTCATGCCAGCATCCCATGCACAAAATGTAACCACACAAGGCACCGAGTTTTGGGTATCGTTCATGACCAACATAACGTATCCTTTAGGTTTTCCTGAGGCTCAATGGCTTCATACTGAAGTTCTAATCTGTGCCAAAAGGGACTGCCAAGGCATCATCAAAAACCCCAATACGGGCTGGTTACAAAGATTCACCGTTGAAGCCGACAGCATTTTCGTTATCGACCTTCCCCGTAACCAGGCTTATTTCGAAGAATATCAATATGAGCAAATTAGGGACAAAGGGGTGATCATCACCACAACAGACACCGTTTCGGTGTATTGTGCCAACAACGTTCACGGTTCATTTGACGCCTCGTATGTACTGCCTACGTCAAGCCTTGCCGATGATTATATCATCACATCCTATGGCCAATCGGTCTTAAGCGATTATGCCCATAGCGGTGCCTTTGTCGTCGTTGCGACAGAAGACAACACCACCATAGATATTACTCCGTCTGCGCCCACACTGGGCGGAATACCCGCCCATCAGGAGTTTAGCATTACCTTGAACAGGGGGCAAGCGTATCAAGTGCGTTCAACTCATTGGGGCGACAAACGTGACTTAAGCGGCACCCGGGTCACCGCCCGCGATTGTAAGAAGATTGCCATTTTCAACGGCAACGAATATACTGGGGTTTCCGATGGATCCGGCAGTTGCGTTTTCGAACAGGCCATGCCGCTGCGTTCATGGGGCAAGAGGTTTATCATAACCAGTTCACTCCACCGAGATGAGGATTATGTCAAAATCACCTCATCGGCCGACAACAATGTCATCCGCAAAAACGGAGAGATTCTTTGCACTCTTGATGCCAACGAATCATTCACCTTCAGGTTGAATACCGGCAACAAGTCCTGCTACATTGAAACCTCACGCAGGAGTGCAGTATACCTGTTCACATCCAGTGCAACCCTCCTCACTTCGGACGTAGGATCACCTTCCATGGTGTGGATTGCGCCCATCGAGCAACGCATCAACGAAATCAATTTCTCCACTTTCAACTATGACAATGAATATGAATTTGAATTCAACATAGACGAGCACTACTTGAATATCGTCGTTAAAAGCCAAGATGTCGGTCAGGTTTACCTCGACCATGTGCCGATACCTTCCTACAGGTTTAGTGCCGTGTCCGGCAACGCCCAATACAGTTTCGCCCGTCAAAAGATCAGCCCCGGCACACATCATCTGAGTTGCCCCAACGGCCTCAACGCCCATGTGTACGGCTTCGGATACTGGAAACATGAGTACCTCGACCACGAAGTAAGGATAAGCTACGCTTACATGGTAGGCTCAAAAGCCACCGTCCACCCCTCTTCCATCAACGTCAACAATGCCGCTATCCTTCCTAACGACACCATCGGCGACTGCGACTTGGGACCTTTGACTTTTTTCGCTGACATCAACCAAGCCAATTACGACCTCCTTTGGGAATTTGGCGACGGCACCACCAGCACCGACAACCCCGTCATCCACAACTATAGTGTTCGCGACCTTTATGAAGTCAAACTTACTGTCACCACAGAAGAGGTTCCATGTGATGGCTCATCCACTTCCAACACATACAAGTTATATATCGATTCGCGACGCGATCCCGACATGAACTATTCCGACGAAGTCTGTGCAGGAGAGTTGTATTCAGGCCATGGCTTCAGTGATGTCCTCATTACCAGAGACACCGTTTTGACCCGAAAGCAGCCCGGTCTCACCAATCCTCACTGCATGATCCATGTGAATGTCGACATAAGTTGTATTCCCTTAGACGAAACAACCGTCACAGAAAGCGGACATTGCGACTTCTTTGAATGGAACGGTAATTTATACAACGCTTCAGGACTTTATACCGACACTATTCCTAACGATGAAGGTTGCCCCACCGTCCATCACCTCGACCTTGAATTGGATTATACCCCATCGCCCACCGACATCTATTCAGCCGACACCGCCAACACGGCACCCCACTGGGTAGTTACCACCACGGACTTCGAAATCCAAGGATACGAATTCATGTTGAAGGACAATAATCCTGCCTGCCATTGGGACACCGTGGTTTGGAGTTTCGAGAATGACATTCCTT